>Ga0209611_10008977_pt1 | contig 15342 bp, 9 predicted proteins | sample S1TSphgellanicum_3_FD_187693 | JGI IMG/M metagenome (GOLD analysis project Ga0209611, IMG submission 187693) | Host-associated microbial communities from peat moss isolated from Minnesota, USA - S1T2_Fc - Sphagnum magellanicum MG (SPAdes) (version 2) | ecosystem: Host-associated > Plants > Peat... | reverse complement strand
TTGTTTCATATGAAAAATAATACTTCAATGTATTTTAAACCACTAAACCATGAAAGCACTTAAAAAAATTCTTATAACTATCATAGGTGTGACCAAACTTCCTCTCTTGAGTTTTTATAGCCTCGTCTTTCTATCAAAAGTTTTCTTTTGAAGTGTTTTGGCCAACTAACTTTCTTTTGTGTTGTGTGAGCTAATTGAATTAAGAGCGGCCAAGTTGAAATAATCTATACCTTTAAGAAATATGAACATGATCACTATAAATCAAGCACAACTTTAGAACATGTTCATAATAAACATGGTTTTTTGGACTAAAATGGGGCTCAAAAACATTTTTGTTTCACTAACCACTTACTCGAAAGCTTAACATGTACTCCAATATGACAAGTCTAAGGCTTTAAAAGTGTCTCAACATTAGGGCTCATAGATCCATGAAAGTAGGCATTGTCAAAATGACAAATGGTATGGCTTTTTTTTTCCCCTTTTCTTTTGTGTTTTTTTCTTCTTTTTTTTTTTTTTTTTTTTTTTTTTTTTTTTTTTTTTTTTTTTTTTTTTTTTTTGACTTTCTTGATGGAGCATCATTGGTGATTGATCATCCCAAAAAAGACTTCCCATTCATGGGTAACATGTTTGTAGAAAACTTGTTTTCCAAACTGTAGAAAATTGGTGAAGAGCTGCCCCAAAACTTAAAACTTCTGTCAAAATGCACGACCTTCTCCAGTTGTGAAGTGTTTTACTAGTTTCAGGTTCCATGGAAACAAAATGATTTCTACAGAGTGACCAGGGCTTTTTTGTTCAGTCTTTGTGATGTAGCCACACTTGAGCTATCAATCCACAAGAGGAATTAGCCAAATTAAAGAATCCTGCTATATTTTGGTGACCATTTGGAACCCATTCTCTACATATGGCGATTTCAGGAAAAAATTCCTCAGTGACTTGGGGGCATTTTTCTCTCAAAAAAATCTGTTATATGAGTTGCACTGGGTTTTCTTTCGGTTGCCAAGTTGTGAAAATTGCTAAAAGATGGCACTCTGAAAGTGACCTGCTGCGTCCCCCCACCCCCTCTTACTTCTCTCACTTTCCAATGCAAAAGCGGCTGAAGATGTTGGATAGAACTTCCTCGGAGACATCATCACCACTAATCTGGCCTAGTGCCAGAGCTGCCTCCTTCAAATCTATTGTCCACATGTCCATGGGCAGTTGTTGCTGTACCGAATCCTTCATTCTCTGCAGTGCCTCGTTTGCTCTCATCAGTTGTTCTGCCTGCCTCTGTTGGATCAACACAGTGGAAAAATACAGATTTGAATCCCTGACTGCTGAACCCATAAACCCAAAGTCTACTACACCCAATGCCCAAATCCTGCACCTCTTCCATGCAAGAGCTTCCTTTGTACTTTCAAGAGTAAAGAAAAGATGAAAACTTTGCCTTGCAGCCAAGAAAGCACGAGAGAGAGTCCAACCATTTCTTAGGCACTTCACAGTAGGACCTGTATCAAATCAGACATGTATTGTCCAAACACTTTCCTCTTTTTCCACAATCTTCACAGCAACAATCATTCAGTATGAGAATGGCATCCGGATTCTACATACCTGGTTGACAGCCCACTGGTGGCCATGGCTGCTCACATGGCCCAAGCCAACCAGATCCAAAATTGCAATATCCAATTCCTGCATCCCCACTTGCTGGATGGCACATGCTGCCACCTTTTTGAAGAACACACGTTCCACTACCTCAGGCAAAACCACTGAACTCGCAGCTGCTCTATCCACCTTATTCACCACTAGTATTGATGGTACTTCCACAACTTTTCTTGCTTCCTGGAGCAAACACAGGAACCACTATGAGTCATAGAACTGAGGTACACAACATTCAGGTGCAGGGGAATTACAGTCTTCAATGAGGACAACACTGGCCCCAGAATAGTCCAGAAATGCACCATCGCATGAAATCTCCAACTTAATTGCATTATCATGGAAATAAGCATCACAGAATGTGCTGCTTTGCCCAGGTTTTTAGGGTTTAGGGTTTTGGGCTTTTGTTGTTTGAGAGGTGATATAAGACAATCCCAAGGTTGGAGAGAAGAAGTTCATACAGTGGTTACAGAAACATGGTTTGTTGGAGCTGCCATAGGGCCTGCAAGGACACCAGATGTCGAAGGTTGGGTTTGAGATGAAGAGCTGTCAGTGCCCCAAAACTGTTGGAAAATGGTTGAGTCATCAGGAGTCCACCCATCACTAGCACTTATCACCATCACAACCACATCCGCTCCTTTTGCAACAGCCTTGGATCTTTCTATACCTGCAACCATCAGCCCCACCTTTTTATATCTTCACATTCATATACTTGGTGACTCTTTGGAGGTACAAAACATATTAAACCAGCTGCATTGCCACTGGCACAATGTTCACCTCTCTCTCTCTACAGTATCAGTGTTTTTTGTACTCGTGCATGCAACTTATATCATGACCTAATTGATACTTTCTCTGCCTGATGCTTTTTTCACACAGTTTCTCACAGTTTTGGAAGATAAGAGGAGGTTGGGCATTATAGCAAGTGTACCAATCTTTTCAACAATATCCAGGGTATTGCAGATGCCTGCAGTGTCGAGCAAATTGACCATGATTCCTCCCACCTCCATTCGAGCTTCCACAATATCTCGAGTGGTGCCAGGTATGTCTGTTACTATTGCTCTCTCACTCTGCGAAGCTCAGACCAAATGTTTTCAATTACTCATCATGATTTCCAACTTGTGACTTCTGAGTGGGGCCGGCCAGCTTGCTTCAAAGTGTTTGGAGAAAGTGCCCATGCCATTCCAAAATAATTACAACAACCAGACCACACTTTATCTGATTTCCTGTGCACAAAGACTGACGGATGGGTCATCATCAATCTGATGTAACACCCCCAATGTTTCTTTAAAGAAAGGCCTATTATGAGGTATTGATTGCTATCAGCACCATGGAGAAGGATGGTCTTTTCCTGGGAAGGCACAATAACCACTAGAACCAAAGAAGCCAGATGCTCTCACCTACTTGGCTCCAGGCATTCAAAAGGCTTGACTTGCCCACATTTGGCCTCCCAACAATAGCAACCTGGCGCACACATGCACACACGCACACACCAACAGCTTGCTCTCATCACTGAATAAATTGCCAGCAAATGTAGAGACTGCAAAGAAGTGAATGAGAGTACGCTTGCTTGAGAGTGCAAGAAGTATCCAAAGACAACAAAAAGAGAAACCACCCACTAAAATGAAGGAATCAAGGGACCATTTATTACTTGCAAACCAGATTGAAGCAAATGACCACGCCCAGCAGTGGCCAAAGCTTGTTGTAAATGTTGGCTCATGGTCTCCACCCTGCCAATCAGGGCATTCGTGTCTAGGATAGGCATTTCATCATCAAAGTCTAAGCGTGCTTCCATCTCTACCAGCAAATCAATGCACTCCATTCTTAGTGACTGCACAAAAGATGACAAACCTCCCTGCAACAACACACAACTTCCCAATATGTAAAAAATCATCTTTCAAAGCTCTTGATGCTTAAATGAATCATGGGTTTAGGGTTCAGGGTTCAGGGTTCAGGACAAACAAATGAATCATGCACAACTGCAGCAGCATGTGCAATTGAGCTCTGGAAAGAGGTCTGGAAATAGCAAGCAGGGGAGAAGAAGAGAAACCCATTTGATGGTGCAATTGGTTTTCAGTGGTAAGCACACTACCTGAATACCTGCAAGAGCAGTTTCTGCAGCTGCAGATGTTTTAGCAGCTACTACTTGAGCAACACTTTCAGCTTGTGCCAGATCCAAACGACCATTTAAAAATGCCCGTAACGTGAACTCTCCTGCACACCCCCAAAAGAGGACTCTGTGTTACAATCTCTCTGTTTCTGAGAGCTGTGGTAAGCAAAAAACATCACAGGAAGATGGAGGAATGAGTTTCAAACCTCAAGGGGAAGAAGAAGATGGAGGGCATGATATTGTTTCAAACCTCAAGGGAGGGGAGGAGGAGAAGGAGGAATGATGCTTCAAAGTGCAAGGAGGAAGATGGAGGAATGATGTTTTAACTGACCAGGTTGTGCTAGACGTGCACCAGCCTCTAAGCAAAGCTGCAATACTCGGCGCACACACACATCACCACCGTGGCATTGAAACTCAACTACATCTTCTCGTGTGTATGATCTTGGTGCCAACATCGGCACCACCAACACCTGGATCCTCCTCCACCCACCCACCAAGCTTCCACACCTCATTTACTTCTACACTTACAACCATTTTTCATTTTGGCATTGCAGTTGCAGGGGGGCAATGCTGAGCACCAAGCATGTTCATTATTGGACAACAAACCCACAGATCACAAAGCAATCTATCTCTGACTGCCAACAATCCAAATCTGCACAATTTAGGGATCAGGACAAAGAACCACATCAAATAAGGATTGTTGCATACCTCATCAATAAGAGTACCAGAAGCATCCCGCAACAGTCCATGCTCAACTCGGTGGCTCTTTGGTCGCCAAGGTAGGACATTCAAGTCTTGAGGATTGTGATGAATTCGCACCTGTTTTGATGGAAAGAAATGGTGTGCAGCAATTTTAACTGCAGATGGTCCAGACAAACGCACAATTGCAACTGCTCCTTGGTGACTTCCTCCTCCCATAGCCGTCACAATTGCAGCGATTGTGTCATCATCAACAGCTTCAGCTTTTGTTGTTGTTGTTGATGTGCTCAAGAATTCTTCAACTCTGTTTCCATCCTGTTGTTGTTTCATCTTCTTCTCAAGCCTTACATCCTTGGAAGAATACACTGATACATTTCCTGCTGCTGCTGCCAAATGCAACACTGACTCAGAAGAGATGATTTCTGAACCTGAACTGTGGTTGCTACCTGGGAAACTCTTCTTCTTCATGTTTTGCAGTCAAAAACAAATGTATCCAGAAGAAAAAGGGGGAACCTTGAAACTGATTGTTGTCAAAAGCTGCAATTGTCATAAAACAAGGATGCTTAAGAAATGGGTATTGTTGTTGTTGTTGTCCCTTCTTCCTGATGCAGCTTCCACCACGCCAGAGAAGCCTAGTACAACAAAAATCATTCATCAGCATGCATGCAGCTCACACATTCTTCAAAACAAAGGAAAAACTGCACAAGCTTCCGCCTAAACCCTCAACCTGGCCCGAGATTGAGCCTCCACTGCATGCAAGCTTGAAGTCAGATTCTGGGGCAACAAGAAAATTAAGGAAGTACATACCTGAATGTGATGTTGCAATAGAGGAACGAAGAAGAAGAAAAAGAAGAAGAAGAGGGAAGGCAGAAATGGGTCAACGATGATTGCAAGCTCCAGTACTTGGGCATCACACCCACAACCCTAGGAAGTCGAGAAACCATCGTCGAGGACATATTAGTACTCTGCTGTTCTAGAAAACCCACAAAAACAAACGCTGAAACTCTCGCGAAGCTTGAGAGAAAATGGAGGACGAGATGGGTAGCCTTCTCTCGGAATCCTTGAGCTTCAACCCCTAAGTCTGATGAAGATCTAGGATCTGCTTGTGGGTGGTTATTTTCTTTACTGGGTGTGCTGTTTTTTCGCCGCCAAAAACAAGGAATCTGACAACAGGACTGCAACAGGAGCAGCAGGGGCACTCTAGATGGGTCATGTCTTTTGGAAGAAGAAGACGCGACACCAAGAAAACCCTAATTAGACCATCATGTGTGTACAACCCATTCAAGAATTCTGACAAATCCTTTCTGCATCTCCAAAACACCTATTCAAGTCAGATCTTTCTGAATCTCCAAACCACCTAATTGAAGAATTCTGATGCTGAATTCTGAAGCTTGGGTTTGGGGTTTTAGGGTTCTGATGCTTTGCGATTCATCTAGATCCCCTCCATGTTATCTAGCTGGTATCAGATGTATTGTTCAAAAACCCTTTGGCTGGGTGAAGAAGTCTTGGATCCTTCTTCAACCCTTTAGCTGCTAGAAGAAGTGGGAAGAAGGTCAGAGAAGAGAAAGGCACACAATTCCTGAACTGGCAACTGCTCCACAAACCAGGAAGCTCTTTGGCTTAAGCACCAGTTTCTAAGGCTGAAAACCCAAGGGTGATATACTTATATCTTTCTCCACAGATGTTTGTGCAACCCTCATATTTCCTCCCTGGATCCTTTAGTGCATTGGAGAGAAGCTAACATGCTTTTGATCTTATGTGTGAAGCCAGATGATCAATGGAAAGTTTAGCTGCAAGATGGGGAGTGATCTATTGATGGAAAGTTTAGCTGCAAGATGGGGAGTATTCCATTGGCGGAAATTTTAGCTGCAAAGATGGGGGGAAGTGGTCCATTGCTAGAAATTTAGCAGCAAGATGGGGAGTGATCCATTGATGGAAAGTTTTTTGTTTGGCAAGGATTGTGCAAGTGACAATCGTTTCTATAATAATGGGAGATGACATGAGAGATGAAGGGCTTTGGATTCAGCCTTTTGTGAACCTTAGGTTGCACTAGTAGTCATTTGAAGCATGAAAGCACTTGCAAAATTTAGAGAAATCCGTAAATTCACCCTGTCTTTGGGCCTCCTTTCACCCCCTAACCCCTCTTTCAGTGGTATCAGTAAAGTAAGGAAATTTTATTAAAACTCAGTATGAAATGCTGAAACTCAGCATTCAATGCACAAGGTTCGAGAGGAATTATAGTAGCTGTTACAGGTAGGAGCAGTGAAAATATATGTAGCACTTAGTGAAAGGCACTCAGGAAAAAAGAAAGACAGGGTGAAACTCAGAAAACCATCAAAATTTGATCTTTCTAATGTACTTTTTTTGCAGGGTTTTAAAAATCTCGCCCTGTTTATGACAAAACTCAGGGTACTGGTGCGGTCTTTTCCGGCCACATTGAACCAGCACCCACCAGTGCACCATCCACTGGAGTTACTACCCGGTTTCATCTTAGTAACCCATTCTAGAAGAAGTAGGTCTAACATATAGACAGGTAGGTAACAAAATAGGGGACCACTAGGTAAGTGGATAGTTTATACATAGTAGTAGGCAGGGGCTGTTTTTACTACCTACCTAGTTGGTAAGGTAGTAAATAAAGCAACTGAGCTAACCACCCTGGTTAGCCAGGGAACTGGAACCCAACAGAAAACTGTTTCCTGATCACATATCATCCATCCTTGATGGTGCACTGGTGGGTGCTGCTGGTTCACCGTGGCCATCTTTTCCTGACTTTACAGATAACTCTATTTTCTGGTGTATTTTGAGGACATCTTATATCCACAAATATCCCTCCTAGAAAAGAGAAGGGATCTTATGCCTACTCCTTAAGAGTGGGAAGGGAACTTATCTTTATGAGTAGGAGTAGGCACAAGCTTCCTCCCCCTCCTATGCCTCATGATCTATATACGTTTTGGTTCATGATGATGTTCATGTCATGCTTTAGGATACGATCAATAAAGCCCAATGGCCCAGGCCTTTACTTGAGGCTTTATCGTACACTTTCCTCATGTCAACCCAATGGTCCAAGCCTTTACTTGAGGCTTTGCCCTACACTTTCCTCATGTCAACCCAATGGTCCCAGCCTTACTTGAGGCTTTACCCTACACTTTCCTCATGTCAATCCAATGATCCCAGCCTTACTTGAGGCTTTACCCTACACTTTCCTCATGTCAACCCAATGGCCTGAGCCTTTACTTGAGGCTTTACCCTACACTTTCCTCATGCCAACATAATGGTGCATATGGACATGGGTGTCTAACTTCCTTACTACAGGGAGTAATGAGGGTCATGATTTTTCACTTGGGTGGGAAGGAGAATAGAAAGAAGGATGGATTTTAAGACTGCAAAATGAGTGAAAATATGAATCCATAGGTAGTTTTAGATTGTACTGTGTATTCATTCCAGTGTTCTGTGGGTAGATGAAAATTCATCCATAACATCCAGTCCTCATTAGAACAAGATTTTGATTTAAAACCTGAGTCATGTTGATGATTTAATATACCTGAAATTTGAGGTATGTAGTATGTACCAGTCAGGTGTGGTTCCCTCTATATGGAACCTTGGGCTTGGGAGAGTTTTTTGGTTTTTTCTGTTTTCATTGTGTTCCCATAGATTCCCAAAGTGTTCCCCAAGTTTCCAATGTGTTCACTAAGAAGCTCCCAATAGCACTTCATTTTCTATTCCATGTTGTTGGGCCACGGTTCAATTTCCACATATATAACTTGTAAAAGGGGACGGTGGGCATGGGCAAAGGGAAAGCTTTGTCATTTCCCTTTTGGGGGAGGGAAGCATATTTAGGCTTGCCATTAGCCTCGACCGAAAATGGTGACAAACAAAGGTAGGAATAGAAATTTTGCTTAGCCTAGGTTGACAATGGTGACAAACAAATGTATGAAAGAAAAATTTGCTTAGCCGATGAGGCAATGTAGCATGCACAAAAGAGGCTCAAAAGTTTTGAAAATTGATAGGATTATGTACGTTTATATCATTTGTCAAACTTAAGGGTGTGTTAGAAATCTAGCCAAATTGAAAATTAAAGACTTCAAAAGGGAAATTTTTTTTAGCCAATGAGGTGATGTAGCATGAAGAAAAGAGGCCCAAGATTTTTTGAAAATTGATAAGATTATGTATGTATTTTTATACCATTTGTCAAACTTAAGGTTGCATTACAAATTTGACTTACAACTAGTCAGATTGAAAACTAGTGCAGAGAAGTCAAATGCCAAGAGCTACGAAATACAAATGTGACTAATGACAACTGCATAGGAAATTCCAAATGTGTGAGGTGAAAAAGGACAAAGAGACAAGAAACCATTTAGAGACCAGTCAAAGAGGAGAGAGAGAAGAAGAAGGAAAAAGTTGACAAGATTGATGAGCTGAAAACTGACCTTCATCTTTATCATTTCCATAGCCATAACACTAGATAAAGGTGAACTGGAAGTGTAGATTAAACAAAATTTAAAAAGGTCAAGCCCCACACAACAAAAGCCCCAAAGGCAAGCAACCAGGGAAGGTTATGCAAGAAGGGACCGAATACCCATGAGGGAGGGCCCATCCAAGAGGAAAAAGAAAAACCAAATAGGTCCCAGAATGGGTTTATAAGCAGAGGAATTAAATGTGCCCAAACCCAATTGAGCCAAATAACAAGAAGTGGAGTAGATTAACAAAATTCCACAAATAATCCTTAGCCTAATTAAATTTTCTCTAATTGTTAGAAGGGTTAAAACTAAGCTAACCCTTGGACTATTTAGGATTATTCCAGAAAAATGGCTTGCATTTGAAAATCTCCATGAGAGTGTAATTGCTCCAGTAATTTTGGCAAAGTTGTCCCTTGAATTGTTATTTGAAAGTTAGCTTCCCTATACAAACTTGGGAAGGGATGTGAAAAGTTTGTGCAGCCTCCACTTGTGGATCATGAAAAATGTTATTGAGAACATTTTCTACTAACACCTCTGCCCGTGTCAATGATGCCACTAAAGATGGTTGTGGTACTTGTTGAGAGGAATGTTGAGCTTCTATGCTAGATGAATTGAAATCACGAGATTAAATGGTTGTATTGTCACCATTAAAACTAAGAAGCTGGTTGGCAAATTCTCTTTCTCATGGGGGATTGGGTTCCACCTAAGATGCCCCTAGTAAGAATTGCAGAGGTTGCCATTTGTTCAAATGCTTAGGAATACTTGTTCCATGTCTTGTTGCTTCTTTGGATTCCTCACATGCACAAATCTCATGAGTTCAACCCAAGCTCCCATATCCACCTACATTGTAGTGTGCAAGGATCGGAAAAGTGGTATTCCTTTGTGGAAGGGTTCATTCATGAATTCAAAATGACATTTTTGGACCCAAACAAACCAAAAAAAATGTGCATTTGAGAATCTCAAATGAGTTGTTACACTTCTTCCTTGAATCCCATCCATTTTCTTCATGACCTTCATGAACTCATATGGGCGGCAATTCCCCAATGAGGAGTGACTACCAAAAATCAAGTCTTGCAAAGAGACCTATTTTCCTCCTAAGAAGCCCAACCTTTTCCCAGATCCCTTTCAATGCTTCACATGCAAGAAAATCATGTTCTATTGGTTTCTAGGTCCATGCATTACAAAGTTTACAAGTGCTTTCAGGACCAATCGTGGTTGAAAATTTCCAAAGAATCCAGTGGTGGCACAACTTTGAAAAAATGATTTTTCTTTGCCTATATGTAATCCCATATTGTTATAATCTAGAATCAAAGCTTAGTCGGCAACCTTGTTTAAGAATAATTTCACTATATCGTCTCTTGGTTGTGTAACCAAAGAGGTTAGACTAAAAAAAGGTTTCCTTGTTTCCTCTAATGCCATTCTTTTGGATTAGAATGGAGTTTAGGAACTTTACCTCCTTCAAAAATCCAAAGGGTATGACCGTCTAGTGGAAAATAAAGAGGCTTAAATTCGTAGTTTGTTTCCATTGTCTTTAAAAACAACTCTTAGTTCTAACATTTTCTTTCTTGAAACCTATACCAATGCAAGAAATAATTATACAAGTCTATCTAAATTTCTAAGGTGTATAAAGATCATTACCTCTAGGAATCACCCTTGAACTTCATTAATTAGGTACCATTCATGCTAATTGTCCTATAAACATGTGATGATCATCAAGCGTTAACCATTGTCCAATTACAAGGGAAACTATTCAAGAAATACCACTTTCGAGTAAAGATTGTTTAAAATGGGCTTAGTTGATGTGACTTGGATAGAGTGTGGAGATCAGATTAAGAAATCCAATATCATGTCTTTTCTACCCAAAGGTCTTTTATTGTGTTTATGTCTTTAAGGGACCAACATCAAAGTTTATTATTAATTTCTTCACCCCACATATGATTCTACTCATTGCAAATATTGGAATTGAAATAAAGTATTATATATGGGTGAACTTTTTAAATCCCTTATCTAACCTCCATCCTAGCCTATAAAGTGGCCTACCACAATGGAGACCCTTTGAAAACAATCTTTTTGGGTATAAGGAGCCAATGTGGATTGGGTGCCCAATTTCCATAATGTCGATGCTAGATGGAATTGATCTAAAATCTAATATGTGAAAATAGATATACACAATATTTTCACAAAATCAAAATAGAGTGATTTCAAAATTACCCTAGAAAAACAATTCCCAAGAAATTTTCAAATTGTGTTTCAAATTAATGTTCATGACCAAAAAGTTCAAGAAAATGAACCAAAGTTATATTCTTGAATTTTTTTCTAAATGGAATGATTAGGAACATTCCTAATGTTAACATTAAAATACATGATTATTTTTATATTATTGAAATTTCAAAATTTTATGGAACCTAATAAATGTATTCATTAAAAGGTATTTATTGAAATGCTTCCTATGATTTTTAAAAGTTTGGTGGGTCTAGTAAAATCAAGGTGTGACGTTCCTAATGGTATCACCCAAGTGTGGGTTTGCCAATAGATGTTGAAGATGCCATACCTTTGGCCGTGGAGTTCAAGGATCATAAATTGGACTCAGGCTTCAATGAAAACTCCTGAATCAATTACATATGAGGTCAACTTTTGTGAAACTAAAATACATGTGCCACCTTTAAATCTATCTCCTTGAGTTGTGTATAATGTATTATTCTAATAGCTGGACTCACCTCTAAATTGCACCTATTTAGTTTTGTGCAAACAGTCCTCCGAGCTCATATGGTGTTTTTGTAAAAGAATGATTTTTGCACGAGGATTTCATTTGTGGAAAACATTTCATATCTCACATATTTTGCAAACTCCTTGAACTCCCAGCTTAAATTATGATAGTTCAAAAAGACAATGAAAAGTTGTTCAATCTTTATAAAATATTAGTGGGTATGGATGATGGTTTGAAGGAATGTCCTTCAATTTCCACCATCTCTTGAATCAAATGTAGGCCCCCTCTCCTCTTAGTTTTGGGCTCAAGAGGAAAAAGTTTGGGTCAATTAAATCATTTCCAAGCAACCCCTTCAAGGTTTGTAATGAAATGTCTCATACAATATTCAACTTCCCCATTTATGTTGTTTCTAACAACATTCGGTAGATTTCCTTGCTAGTTGAATCCTAAGTGAAATCCATGGGTTTTTGGATAACAAGGTTAATAGTTCTTATGGGAATAAAAACTAGGTGAATATGATGGCTAGATTTTGCATCTACTTTCACCCATTTGTAATACCAGATTACATCTTCCCATCACTTTGGAAGGTTGTGGTGATTATGTGCATTAACCATTACCTTCTAAAATGCCAATAATGTCTCATTGACCATCAACGCCATTGATTCTTCCTTTGTCCATGCTTGCATGCATTCCACAATTGAATGGTTGAAACTGCTTTGGGTTTGCCTATTAAGGTGTTTTTTGAGGTTAGATAAAATGAACCTTCCCCAATTTATGAAATTTCGAAAAAATGAAAACAAGGAAAATCTAACGTCTTCTTGATTTTGAGTTGATGGGGGTTTGGAATCTAGTAGCTTTTGAAAATATGTATGGAAGTTAGGATGTACAATAATTTTTCTTTTGTGGCTTTTGAACATCCAAACTCTCTACATCTGACATTGGAAAGTTGCGTCTCTTCATCTTCCTCTACTTATGATATTTCCAAATAAATTCAAATCTTGCCGCCCCCCGTCTCTTCATCTTCCTCTACTTATGATATTTCCAAATAAATTCAAATCTTGCCGCCCCTCCCCCCCATCCCCAACATGTCATCCTATAAGGAAACAACTTCTAAAAGAACATCCATTAGTTTAGAGGGTGAAGACTTCTTGGGACTTGTTTGCAAAGATACTATCAAATCCTTTGCTTGAAGGGATGTTGGTGATTTCACCATTGTTACATATCTTATCCTTGAATGAAAGGGTTGACCAATAGCAAGGACTCTTCATCTTTGAAAAGCATAACTACCCTTAAATGGGTAAATCACTTGATGGATTTTCCTTAATAATACCCATCTCTGAATGGACATTGTCCTTTAAATCAATTGTTCATTTTCCTTATCAATTTTGTATAACTTCACCTCTATGATGGACATGTCTTATTCCAAATGAATCTAAAGTTCCCCCACATGAAAACTTGGTGATTTCTACTTATTTTGTTGGAAGCATCATCAAGGCTTAAAATCTTGAAATGTTTATGCAACATGGGTTCTTTGGTAACCCTTGGATGGTCACTTCACTTGTATGTTGTTCCTTGAAATTCCCCTCCTTTATAGAATTCATGGGTGTGGTAGGCTAATTCTAACAATCTTCTTGTTTTGAATATTCATGATTGTGTGTAAATCTTATAATGTTGAGTTGCTCCATCATCTTGTTAGGTTGGAACAAAATTGGGAAGGACTTTTAGTGGGCACAAAAAAAACCTTTTCCTTGGGTTGTTCATGACACCTTCTTGCCATGTTGAAATCTGTTTTAATGATTTTGGCGGTTTGGAACTTTTTACACATTCCTCTTGTTGGTCATTGGAGTTGTTGCATGTCCTTTTTTTTATGACATCTTCTAGTTCTTTACCAATCCAATTGTTGTTTCTTTGTCCCCTTCTTAGGAAGAGGGCAAAAATAAGCCATATGGTTGAATTTCTTACATTTGAAGCATGGATTTGGGACTCCTAAAAACATAATCTCATGTTCGATTTTGAATGGTTTCGACAAATATATCTTGCTAGGGAGGTTAATAATGTTGTCTACTAACATTCTAATTTTAGGGTTAATAGTTTTTGCTTTAAAGGAACCAACATTTTCCTCAATTGACTACCCAAAAAGTTGAGACAAAATATGAGTTGTGCAAGTATTGATGGACTATTAAGAATTAGACCCAAATGGAAATTTGAGAAGGGCTAGTTAATCATTTACAAAATTTGAAAAACCAAGGTCCAAGTAATGAAAAATACCTTTGTTTTGCATCTTAAACACATTGTGTAAAGTATGTTTCTCAACTTCCTTGCTTGAGAATGTCACCTCAAATAATCCATTACCAATCATGTTAATGGAGACTAGAGACTTGTGGAGTGATTACTTAACCATTCCATTGTAGCTTTATAGAACTTGTAGATGAGTTTCTTGTCCACCACACATTTTGGCTTGGTTGCACCATCCCTTGGGTTTTTGCCCTTGGCAACATTGTGCACCTTTACTTAATTAAGCTCACAAGCTACTTAAGAAATTGCCTCTACTTGATAAGGTGAATTAGCACTTGGTTAGTGCTCTTCATAAAAACTACTACACTACCTTTCACATGTTTTGTCGAACAGTTCGTTTTTTTGAAAGGCTTTCATTATCCCTTGAAAATCATCACCAAATCTTGCATTTGAAGCTCCTTTATTAACATCACTTACACAAACCTTCCTGGCATTCCACAAAAAAACATCTAGGTTTAATAATGCGGGTTCCCCAATCTACCACTCGTTCTACTTTACCAATTAAACCAAGATGACTTCAATTGTTAAATAAAATTGAACTACTATCATGCAAAATTGTCCTTCAAAACAATTAGAAAACCCTAAACCTTTAAACAAGAAAACCAATTATTTTCACAAAGGTGATAAACTAAGTTTTTGGCCAATAACCTGATTTTTTTTGTGTTAAAGCAAAAGTGAACTTAAGGACCACGTTCTTATTTTGCCAAGTCAAAATTAGGGCAAGTACCATAAAACAAATTATTTGTTCGAGTGGAGTAAGGGGTGGGTCTTTCAAAATTTGACCTCAAATTAATATATGTTTATATGCCACATCTAACCCCTAGTGGGGGGTTTGGTCCAAAATCAAAAGGCCTCCCAACCTTGGTTGGAATTGCCCACATCACAAGGATGGCTTGTGCATGAGCATGAAGACTAAGCTTGGAGCTTTTAGCTTGGAATTTAAAGTTTAATGTGATTTTAATCCACCTACATGGATGAATGTGTCCATAGATGAATGACTTCATATGAATGAATGTCATTTTTGCATGGTTTTGAATTTCATTTATGATTTGGATTAAATAAATAAATCATCAAGGATGAAATCCATCTATGATTGGATGATAAATAAATTCAAAATTATTTATATCCATCTTCAATTGTTGTTCAAATATTAATATCTCAAACTTGAATGCCATTTAATAATGATGGATAATGAAATTATGATAGTAGGGGAAAATATGATGATGGGACCAAAATGATTTCAAAATATTTTTTAATGAAATCATTTTCATGAACAATGTTAAGCAACTCAAAAACTATTGTCATGAAACGAATGTCACCACCCCCCCCCCTCCCATACCCAATTGTTGTCAACAACATTATATATTTATTTTGTGAAAAATTAGTGTGCCTTGAAAATAAATAATTATTTAAAAAAACCCTTTGTCATTTATGGTAGTAGGTTGTTT
>Ga0209611_10008976_pt1 | contig 15344 bp, 12 predicted proteins | sample S1TSphgellanicum_3_FD_187693 | JGI IMG/M metagenome (GOLD analysis project Ga0209611, IMG submission 187693) | Host-associated microbial communities from peat moss isolated from Minnesota, USA - S1T2_Fc - Sphagnum magellanicum MG (SPAdes) (version 2) | ecosystem: Host-associated > Plants > Peat... | reverse complement strand
TGTCTGTGGGTTTATATTGCCACCCAATGGATGGCACTAGGGTGAACATAGTTCATCAAATCCTTTTGCAACTCAGTTGGAGCAACAAGGTGAAAACACAATATTCTGACTCAATTTTCAGTCCATACAACAGTGTTGGGTTTTGGGTTTGGGGTTTAGGGAAGAGAGCCTTATATGGCTATAGGCCAAAAAGTATTGCCATGGGTTTAAGGTTTAGGGAAAAGAGCCCATAAAGACTATATAATGCCCAAAAAGGATTGCCATCCCGTGACACTCATGACTTCATTGAGTTTGGAGAGAGAGATTGAGCACAAATGTTTTGATCAAAACACGAAACTAGAATTTGTACATTGGGTTATGAGCTCTGTATGAAGAAACAATCTGGAGTTGCAAGTAATGGGCAATTCAGAGTTGCAACAGGAGCAATTGTGTTCCCTTCTGTTTTAGTGCAAAACCCACTGTTAGTTATGTGCAGAAAGAAGTGAAATCTAGATACAGAGCTGCTGGTGGATGCATGACAGGAACTTGGACCAAACCCAACTGAAAAGAAAGATATCTAAAAGAATTGCAAAGATATTGAATTGAGACAGTTTTTTTGTTGGATTATGGTTCACAAGGTGTGCGCTGGTGGCATCGGAGGCGCTAAATGAGGAGGGGGCAAACAGCAGCAGCAGCAGCAGCAGCAAGGAGGACAACCTATCTTTTCAACAGAAGATTTCACACCAACGGTGGCACTCAATATCCATGGTGTTCAAGGTCTTTGTGTTGGGTGGGTGGGGTGTGGGAGTATGCAATAACGAAATTGTCAGAACTGGTCGAAGATCTGTTCTACGAGCACCGAACAAAAAACTCTTTGCTGAGTAACCAGCTTAACATCAGAAGAATATGACACTCCATCCCATTAGCAGCAGATTTAATTACATTTGACCACATTCTTTGATGGGGGCCTGTCCATCAACCTTTTCAAGTTTTGCATTAGTTCCAACTGCCAGGCAATTCATGATTTATAGCTTTCAATAATTTTAAAAAACAGTTGTCAGCTAGTACCTGTGTTTTGTCAGGCAGTTTCATGTAGAAAACCTCACACCCGAAGAGATTAGAAGAATTGCAGATGCTTTCAGAAGATGAAATGTGCTATATATTAGAGAATAATAATAAAACCAATGAGTTCCAAGGTTGAAAGAAGGGATGGTTGTAAGTACCTCTTCATTGTCTTCCTGCAGTCAGGCTTGCCTAGCAGCCAAATCTGTATTGACCCCATTTGCACCTGCTGCTGTTATGTAAGAATATGGCCATTGGTAACACCCACTTTGCTTTGCAGCAGCCTGCACAGTATCCTGTGCACAAGTGGTGCATATGCATCAAAAGTCTATGCTAACTCTTTACAATGTACCTTTGGAACTTGTTGTGTGAGTAGCAGCTTCAATTGTGGGCCACTGCATCAGGGCCAGCATCTGTATCATCATCATCCTGAGTTGCAGTTTCATGAAAGAGGAAACTGCGCAGGACAAAAAAAGTCTGTTCTGGAGCCTCAAATCCAACAAAGAATTTTTCCACCACATTAAACCCTAAATGGGCTATGCAGGCAAGATTTCAGGTTTGGCAAAGGTGGGTTTCCCAAACTGTGGTTTTCAGTTCACAAAGCTTTCAGCAACTCCATACATACAGTGTGCATCTTGTTCTTCTAATGTCTACTCTAGGCAGAATCCCCAGCTGTTTGTTTTCTCCTGTCTCTAGTTTCTGGATGGCATGCAAGACTCTTACAACATGTGTCCAGCTACTAACCCATCTTTGTAGTAAACCTGAACTGGAGGCTCATGAAACTTGCTGTTTTCCTCAACACCATCACATCTCCATTTGACTCTTACATGACATTCTTCTCAAATTGGAACATCCCAGTTTGAGACAATGTAGAACAATGAAGATTGGTGTGGTGTGCAAATCATTTGATGTCACCACATGCACCAATCATTTGAACTATGAATCAAACTCATATTTTTCTCAAAGTCAAAACATGTTTCTTTAGCGGCACGAAGGAGAGAATAGTGTGTATGTAACCTTTATATATGCACAGGTACAAAGGCAAAAGAAACTGGGGCTAAGTTATGCTACATTTTGGTGGGGCGTTGGGAAAAGTTGCAAAATAAACATTATACCGTACCTGCACCTGATGTTCAGCACAAAATAAATTTGCAAAAGATCTAGACAAGAAAAAGAGAAGGTTTTTATTGAACATTTGGTGAATTTGTTGAGAATTGAGCTCCTGTCTGAACCATTGCATTACTATTACAAATACACAACACAAGGTGTATTGTGCATGCTTGTTGTAATGAATTCTCATAGAGGATTTTTAATATGATCAAACTGGGATTCTAAACTGAGGCCACAAATGCACAAAATAGAACATGGAATGAGTTGGATTTGAAAAGGAATTTGAAATGGAATGAAGGAAAATCTTAACAACTTTTAAAGCAACTTTAAACCACTTGCTGCTGAAGACAGGCATTCTCTTTAGTGATGAAAATCTATAAGTGTCCATGGTACAGGACACAGTTCAGTGTGCTCTCATGCTTTAAGGTGCTTCTACCTTAGTCATGCTGCACTCCATGAGTAAGGTTTGAACATGCAGGCAATTTTCTAATTTTTAGACCTAAGGTTTGGAGATATTGAATTTTGAATAATTTCTGTCATGGAAATTGTTTAATGAAAATTCAATTTCAGATTTACACTAAAGAACATTGGTGTACCATTTGCCCTTACAAAATTCATTCAACATATTACAATATCTGCTCAACAGCACATGTAGCACAGGATTGTTCATTGATTACAGTTTGGAATGAAGGACCTTTGCATTAGTAAACGCATAGCTAGAGTTTTTTAGTATAGGAGAAGGGCCTGTACTTAGGTCCTTTTCCTAAGTACAGCAGAGCTGGGATTTTTTCACTTTTTAGAAATAGTGACAGGCTGGCTGGTACCTTCCACCGCACAAGATCCCGCTTGCTGAAAACAGGTTTCTTCAGGCACGTAAGGGAGCTGAAAATACAAAGGAAAAATCCAGGCAGTGCTTTACGTGTCCTCAAACACCACAGTATAGAGTGAAACAATTGGTCCTATTTTTGTGTGGGCTTTATGATTTTCATAGAGCCCTCATACACTCTCCAAATGCTTTACAAAGATTGTAAAGCCCCCATGCGATTGGTCTTGCCACACAGCCATTGTCTTTACACACGTTAAAGCTCTTGAGTGAAGGGCATTACTGGATTTGGACTGGACTTGGACCTGCCGCATTCAGGCCCTTTTTATGGTGAAGCCATTTCCCTAACAGGCCTTTACCAACCATTTTTTGTGACTTCCTTTCTAAACCCCGAATTGTATTTTCACTAAGTTTCAGTACTATACTAAAAATTAGGAACAAGCTTATACACCTACAGAGTCTCACAATGAAGCACATTTTCATTCTAATGAGTCATGATTAGAGTTTCTTTCTCTGATAATTTTTTTTTTCCACAAAAATTTGAGATTTTTTTCTGTTTTTTTAGTGTAAATATCACTAATTTTGCTAATTTTTGGGAAAAAAAGGCCAATTGTTTGATATAAAAATGTGAGAAAAATACCCTGGTCATGACAAAAGAAATAAAACTAAAGAGGATCATAAGTTCATAACACACAATGTGTTCAAAATGGAATTATATTTAACTCCTTACAAAAACCCTCTATTATTGAATACCGCTTAATATTTCTGTCAAGTAACTGATTTTGGTGGCTTACTAAGGCACTTTTTAAGGCTTTTTCCTAGCTGGGACGAGTGTTTTTTTGGGTCAAAATGAGAAAAATAAAAATAAAAAGGGAATATTCTGTCAGTAGTTTGTCGCAATACTCCCATTTTTTCTGAAAAGATGGCCAATTTTTTTTAATTTTTAGAATGAATTTTTTGGGCTGCATTGGAGCTCTGATATTAGTTTGGTTCTAACTAGTTTTTTTACTATTTAGCCATTTAATGCTAAATCCCTCTTGTGATGCTAGCCAACACGGAACATTAATTTAAAAAATATATATATCACTGGGTGGGACAGATGGTCATCTGCTGGTTCCAGTTGTGTTGTGTATCAAAGGGTGGGAAATACTGTAATGATGTGAATCCAGCATGGGGGTACCAATTATACTCTGGAATAAGCCCTGTAAAACAGCCAGAATGAACCAGCACCCACCGACACACCACCATGGATGGATGGGTGTGTGGACCGGATACTCTTTTTCATTGGGTTCTTGCTCCCCAGCTAACCTCAATTGATCTCAAAAGGTTCTACAAGTGTGCGGAATTCGGGGTTCATCCAACTAACTGAGTGGTCTCACATTTTGTATGTCCTTTAAAGGTCTCATATTAAGAAGAAGGCCTGGAGATCAAAAAACAAATTGAGGCTTTGATGCAAATTGGGAAGATGATGATGATGTGTGCTAGTAATTTGGAATATGCCGGGGCAAGGTGACATTGCCAACAAAATGGGATGGATCCAAAAGGTTTTGTGGAGACTAGAGACCTACCTTTAAATCAGCAAACAAGGCATGATTCATACATACCCTTTGCCTTTAATAGAGGATGTCTTAGCACAGTTGGGAAAATCCACAACATTTTCAGCTCTTGATCTGCTGTCCGGATTCTGGCAGATTAGAATGGCTCTAGAAGAATGATATAAAGAAAACAGTGATGATCACCAAGAATGGACTTTTTGAAAGGCTAGTGATGCATTTGGACTAAAAAATGCCATTAACACCTTTTTCAAGGTGATGAATGAAATTTTCAGGAATGAGCTTGATAGTTTTGTGAAGGTTTTTGTAGATGACCTCAACATCCATAGCTTGGACTCAAAGGAGCATCTACAACATTTACTTCCAGTGGTACAATGATTAAGAGAGGTGTACCTGAGGCTTAACCCTTCTAAATGTAAGATTGGAGCTTCTGACATTGTGCTTCTAGGCCACTTAGTTCGTGCTGCTGGAATTTGGCCTGATCCAAGCACAGTGGAAGAAGTACAAAACTTTCGAGCCCCTACAACTCCAACAAACATGAAGGCATCCCTAGGATTCACAAGTTACTACAGGAATTTTATGAGAGGTTACAGTTGTGTGGCAGGACCTCTCTTCGAGCTAGTGTGCAAAGATGTGTCTTTTGTCTAGAGTAAGGCTTCACATCAATTGCCTTTTGAGGCGTTGAAGAAATGTCTGGTGTCAACTCCAATCTTGGTGAGATTTAACTTCACCAAGCTGTTCATTTTGGATGTAGACTGGTCCACCAAAGGAGTGGGGGCTGTTTTGTGTCAGGAGGATGGGAGAAAGGGAGTGGTTGTGGCTTATGCAAGTAAAGGCCTATCCAAGAGCCAAAAAAACTATCACCCAATGGAGGGAGAATGTTACGCATTGATCTGGGTTGTGATGCACTTTAGGCAATGTCAACACCACATTGATTTTATTCTGCGCATGGACCACAAGCCACTTGAGTGGTTGGTTATTGTGTCAAAAGCCCATGGCAGGAGGGGATGCTTGGTGAATATGCTCCAAGATTTAGTTTCAAGATCATCCACATGGCAAGAGGCAAACACACATACTGACAGTTTAAGTAGGAATCTTGTTGGTATGCCTGAGGAGGATGAGGACTTTCAAGTTGAAATACCAGATATGAAGGTGATGACTTTCTCTGCAGTAGAAAGGGAAGAAGAATGGGGAGTCATGAGATGTCATGACTTGACATTAAATAAATGCAGCAACTGGCTACATGTAAATTGTTGCTTTGGGATAAATCATCAGACTTTGTGAGGAAGAAGAGCAGCATATTCCAAATATCTTTACCCTAGGTTCTGAGGGTGGCATCAAAGTTGAGGTGGTTTGGAGAGAAGAAGCTAAAACTGAAGTTGTAGAGCAGCAGAACAATGATGGGCAGAAGATTAGAAGGATTGGAATGACAACTAGTCAGTTGTAGATGGACAAGGAAATGCAGTGGCACTTAATGAGGCAAGCACATAGGGAGGTTGGTGAGACCATGGGGCAAGCTACCATTCATGTTCCTCACAGAGTTGAGGATGAAGAAACCAAGAGGCTGGACATATGGCAGGATTAGCCAGTCATGAGCCATGTTGAACTCTGGGGAAATTCCTACTGTTTGTGAAGAGTTGGAGAAGGAGCACATTAGGAGGAGGGCACTAAACTATTACTGGTAGGAGGTTGAATTGTACTACAAAGGCCTGTTGGTACCTAAGCTTGAAAAGAGAAGGCAGTTGGTGGAGAACATGCAAGTTCAAATTGGCCATTTAAATGAGAGATGCACTTGGTGTGAAATCAACAGATGATATTTTTGGCATAATAGAACTGAGACCATGCATGAAGTGGTACAGATCAGCTGTAAGCATTGTCAGTTGGCTAACTGCACATGCATTATGCCATCCAGTATGGAGGAGCTCCACAACATTCCATTACGTGAACTCTTTTATAGGGTGCCCTTGGACACCCTTTGCAAGAAACTAAGAGAGGGAATAAATATGTTTTTAGTGGTGGTGATCACTACTCTAAGTGGGCGTAAGCTAAGGTGGTGGTAGACCATAGTGTGGCTACTGCTGTGGAGTTTTTTTGAGTCAGAGATCATGTGTTGATTTCCCAAGTATGCATTGACTCATATGGCTCTGAGTGGGCTGGGGAATTTTCTGCTTTGCGTGATATCTATGGAATCACACACCAACACACATCACCTTCACATCTCAATGGATGGCAGAAAGGTTAATCAAGATGATCAAACATGGATTAACGATGATTGTGGCAGTACATGGGCATGAGGAGAACTGGGATATGCAGCTATGGAGAGTCTTGTTTGGTGACAGGTGTGGGGTGTAGGAGAGCACCAAATTCTCACCTTACATGATCTTGATGTGGAGGAGTCCTTGACTAATGGATGACAACAGACTTGCTAAACTGTGTGAACCTGTGCAAAATGAGAAGAATGGTGATCAGATTGCTGAACAAATGGTGCATAAGTTGCAATTGATATTCAAGTATCCATGCTGCACTACTCACAAATGTGTTGGCGGCTCAGAAGAAGCAATTTCATACATATGCAACCCATGAAGGAAAACAACTATTTGCTGGATTACAAGTGGAAAGCTGGGTAAAGATGAAGTGGCCTGCTAAAAAGAAGGGATGGAATGGTCTTGGGAAGCTTCTTACAAGTTTGTAGGTTATCAAGATGAGCAAGGTTTTCAAAAGTTTGATGAAGGGGTGAGAGTGTGTGTACTCCAAGACAGAGATGAGCGGGTTTGGAAAAGGCCCAGAAGCAACTTTCTGTAGCTGAAGCCGAATTTGTGAAGACCCAACATTCTAAATTGGAGAATGGTGAAATATATGATGGAAAAACATGGAAGAAATGGATTTTTAGAAAGTTCTGTCACTGGTCTCGAATCTTTGGAATTTTTTTCTACAACTTTCCGGATGCTTTGTTGTTTTCAATTTTGAAAATCTTCATGTTAAGAAAATTTTGGAGACAGCAACTTGTCTTAATTAGGATAATACTTGCATAATTATGTTACTTGATGAACATTTTTCTGATTAATTTTTGGGAGTGAATTTTCCGTATGAAAGGAGGTGGAAGTTTAAGAGTGGGGGAGTCTGTCTTGTTGGGGCTAATATCTGGGATTTTCTGAGGTAGTAGAAGATTTCTTGTGATTAGAAGTAGCAAATTGGGCAAGAGTTTTAAGAAGTTTGGAAAAATGTGATTTAGGTGGAAAGGGATCTGGAGGTTTGAAATTTATCCTAGCTCCAAATGCGCCTGTGAATTGAAGTGTTTAGTGTTTACCCTAAATATATGTTTTTCTAAATGGTCATTGATGGATGTGAAGGGAGACTACTGATCTGGAGGCAAAGTAAAAATATTTTCTTTCTCACCCAAGTTTGGTGAGAAAAGAAAGTGCAGGTGGTCAGGTCAGGAGGTTGCATGATTATTTTACAACCTCCCCCAATCTTTTGGTGACACAAGTTCAATTTTTTATTTTGCAATGATCCATTTTGATTGCTGGATTATCATTGTAATTTATGCACTATGTGCCAATGCCCATGGTTTTGCAATTCAAATTTTGGCAAGGTAGTTTGTAGGTGGAAAAGTTGCATTAGATAGCACTCAATATTTTCTTTCTCATGAAACTTGATGTCAAGTGCAGAAAGTTCAGTTGGATATGTATTACAATCTCCCAAGAATTCATGGTTGTTTAATGGTTTATTTTGACCATTAAAAAATCCAACAAAGCTTGAGGTGCATTACTTGATTTCCACATGAATCCATAGATTCTCAAAACCCTTGTTGGTCAGTTATTTGGTCATCAACTTTTGTTCACATATGAAAAAAGAAAAAGAAATTTTATTGATGAAAAAGTTCGAAAAATTATATATGAGAGATTTTGCATAATTTTCCGTATGGTCATCCTTAAACAATTCTGAAAACAATTACCTCATTTCCAAGCCTAACTATCTCACTTCTTTTCCCTACCCACCAACAACATGGGTATGAAAAAACAAATTAACATGTGCCTATTAAAGTCCATGATATTTATATTAATTCAAATTAAATCTGACATTAAAACAAATAATCATGAACTATTGAAAACCATATGAGAACATAAGAAAATAAAAGAAAAGAAGATCTTCACTTGTAGTGCTGAGCAATCTGGAGCTCAAGTTTTATTCATAGATTAGAAAAATCAAAACCCATGTTTGTATTCCTCAAACATACAACTTACATTTTCTTTCTCAAAATCAAATGCATATGTAAACAAAGGAACATATTTTTACCATGCCCAAATGCAAGGTGATGCCAGGAGTATAAATTGTAATAACATTCTTTTGGAAATGCTAGCGTATTTCAACCTAAAGCTTTAGTCCTGCCAGAATTCAAGAATGACAAGTTGCCCAAAGTGAATAACTGTTTCGGATTTGAACCAACAATAATCCAGCAGGTCTCTATTTCAGTCATAGGAATTGGGATTTGGAGGATGTTTGGTACAAAAGACATCGGACGTTGTATAATGAGGAACTTTTGCTATCTAGGTACATGTTAGTCAAATAATAAAAGTATGGCCAATTTTCATTGATTTGAAAATAAAAGTGATTTAAGACCTTGAAAATCCAAATTATCAGAAGAGTCCTGAAATTTTCAGACATTTAAATTGTACTAGTTTAATAAGTATGTCAAGGTGCTAAAAGCTTTGGTGGCTATCCACCTGTCTAGAGACTATGATTCATTCGAACTAGTTTTAGTTAGGACAACTTTAGGTTTTATAAGTCCTCCTTTGGACAATTCCAAATTGAAATTTATTTAATCATTCTTAAATAAAAAGCAATGAAAAGTGTCTTTTCAAGATTATTTTTTCAACACCATAGTTAGGAGCAAAACTTTCAATATTTTTTGCATCTCATTTAATCAAATTTGAATTCAAATTGCATGCAATGTCATTAAACATTTTCATTTGAATGAAATTTAATTTTCTCAAAATCAATTCATTTTTGTGGACAATTGATTGTCTCTAGTAGTGCACAACAAAGCAGAGCCCAAGTATTATAAATATCTCATATATTTTCAATGAAAACAAAATTAATAAGGGGTGTGTCACATTGTGGCCATGCCATTTACAATAAAAAAATATCTTAAGCAAAAGAAGAATTATGAAAACTCAACTATTTCACTATGCCAAAATATAATCTTCAAAAAACCTTCTAAAACAAATCAAAATCCTTCAAGATATTATATTTGTATAATGAATCTCAAGTTTCAATACAAGCCAAAATATCATGTTTTACAAATCCTCATATCAAAATAGACCTATTATAAAGGGGCCAAAATCCCTTAAGCTAGTATACTCTATAATGAATCTAAACACAATATCCTTGCCTACCAAGGCAAGGACAATAAAAGTACAATAACTTTTATGTTGAAACAAATTCAAGTGGCATATGATTTTTATTTCCAAACCAATTGCAAATTTGGGTACAGAAAACGACCAATTTTGCCAAATTTTTAAGATCACAAAATGAAAGAAAAAAAAACATTGATCAAGAGATCAAGATTCAAAGGACATAAAAAAATAGAAGAATTGAGACTCCAAGCTTCACATATAAGCATGACCAATTTGTCTCTTCACCTTTAAGGTACGTAAATGCTTATATAATACCATAAAACACCTGGAGAAATTTCCTATGTGTATTTGGAGGGCCTCTAGCATCATTTTTTTGGGTGTGAAAATTTGTCTAAATGCGAAATGTTTTTAAAAAAAAGCATATTCAGTCACAATATTCTCTCTCTTTGATTGGGAACAATCATCAAACTTCAAAAAAATATTTTGTAAAATTTTCACCAATTTTGGACTCTGATTTTAATTTGGTAGCATTATGAAAAATAATTTTCTTATTATTTGGATAGGTTCTAAAAACCTGTTTCCAATTAATGCTAAATCCCTCTTGGTATGCTAGCCATTGATGCAACATCAGAAAATTGAAAATATATCATTCACCTCAAATCATATGACAACACTGATTCACTTTTTTGGCGAATTGTTTTTTATTTTTTAAATTGCAAAATTTTCTTTCGGGTGGTGGTTGCTACAGGTCTCTTCACTAGCTTCCTTATTTAATGGGTAGGGTGTTCTTTGCAAGGGGTATTAGCCCAGGCCAAAAGTGGTGACAAACTCTTTTGGGACAAGAAATGCCATGCAGCCAATGGGAAGCATTCATTCAAGGCGCCTTGCTTTTTTTCCTTTTTTCCTTTTAGGGGGGGGGGAAGGTGAGGGGAAATTTTTTTCATTTTTCCTTGGTTCCCAATGTGTTCCCAACATTTTCTTCATAGCACCTCACTCTTATCCCATATGTTTTGGCAAATGTTGTCCTCCTTTCACCTATATAGGTGCACCAAAGGGGATGAAATCTAGGCTTCAAAACAGGACCTTCTATTTTAGAGAGCTTCCATAGTTTTATTTTTTTAGTGATGGGCGAATGAAATAAGCTCGTTGCAAGAAAAAATAATTTGAACTCGGGAATCACATCATCTAATTAAGTCCAAATTTGTCTGGGGATGCTGCCCTCTGTTGCTACCTTTCAAAATTGGATTTTTTAAATTTTGTGTAAAAATTAAAAATTAAAAAACACACTAGCCCCAATTATATCCCCTGAAATGCACCTCCTAGAAAAAAGGAAGGTTAAGGTAGGCATAAATTGGTGCGTCCTATTCCACAAATACTTGGCATAAGGTCCTCACACCCCTCCGCCTTGGGAGTCTGGATTTGTTTTGGCTTACTGTAAGGTTTTGCCTCATCCTTTGAGTTAGCATTTCTTTTATTGCCAAGTTTTCGCCAAATTTTGACCTATGCAAAGGAATTTTCACATAAGAAAATCCTCAGAATTCACCAGATTTTGAAGAAGCTAAAAAATTCAAATCATCAAAATTTTATGATAACTTCTAATAGGTAGTCACAAGACATCATAAAAACGGTTATTTTCTTTTTTTTTCTATTTTCATATCTAACATGTAATCAAATTTGGCTAAACTATTTTCTAGATGATTTGTCACTTGGACTACATGCCAAAATCCTCATAGAAACCCTGCTTCAAGTTGAGTGAGGCTGCTAACACATGAAGGATATTCCCAAGATGTGCTGAGCTGGGCAGGGCTGTAGCTTATTTTGAGATTGCCCCTACCCTAGGGCTCAAGCCTCAAGCCTATACAAATTTACATATTATTTACAGGAGTCATGGCAGGATGCTTGCGGCTCTTTTCATACCATATATTATGTTGTAACCAGTTGGAGCCGGAATAAACTGAAAATTTATCTTCAAGGAAGCAAGCAAAGGGAGTCGTAGAATGAGCCACAAGCTGCTGTATTTCTAGGCCCTAGGAGGGAAGTTTCCTAGAACCTCGTCCAGCTGACGCTGTGAGTCTGTGAGTCCAGCTAGACTCCCAGGAAGTAGAAGTGAGAGAAAATTATATACTTGTCCGGCTAGACTCCGGTGTTGCCATATTACAAGCTTATGTTTTTATTATTTTAATCTGTATTTACTTAAATGATGCTATAAACTTTCATTAAAGGACTAGTGGAAAAAGCCCCAGTACCAAATGCTTGACAATCTTTTGTGAAAATTATTTATGATTTTATGCCTAACTTGGTAAACGAACAAATAAGCGATGCTTCTTCCATAAAACAACGATTTTTTCCTCTAATTTTTGTCACTTTTATTTTTTTATTATTTTGTAATCTTATTGGTATGATACCCTACAGTTTTACAGTAACAAGATTCATTCAGTCATTTTACCTAAATTAAATTATTGGACTTTTTTTCTTAATATGGTTACTTCTTTATGAAGACGTAACTTGGAGTCGAATTTCGTGACTGAAACTCTCGATGTTAGAGCCATCAGCAATGCTTTGCTGGGCTTTCCCCAAGGTGATACGGAGGCAGGCTTATACCATTATGCTCTAAAGAAAGTAAAAGTGAGAGAAAATTATATACTTGTCCGGCTAGACTCCCAGAAAGTAAAAGTGAGTCTAGCCGGACAAGTATATAATTTTCTCTCACTTTTACTTTCTGGGAGTCTAGCCGGACTCACAGACTCACAGCGTCAACGAGGTTCTAGGAAACTTCCCTCCTAGGGCCTAGAAATACAGCAGCTTGTGGCTCATTCTGCGACTCCCTTTGCTTGCTTCCTTGAAAATAAATTTTCAGTGCTTCTTTTGTGCCTACAACAACGTCTATACATGTGAGCTTTGTATCCTGTTGCAGGACAAGCTGCAGGAGGAGGGGAGGAGCTGCAGCACTACTGTCGATCATCTGCTGCTACTCACAAATTGATTATGAAGTCTCCACCCAGCTCGGGATCACGTCCTCCTCGACTCATGGCACCGGTCATGAGCTCCAGCCATGAGCTCCAGCTCCTGATTCCAAGCCCGCAGTTCGATGTTGATAATCCACATGCGGAAGTTCTGATCCTGGTTTTCCTGAGTCTCGTGCTCTTAGTGCGACTGGCAAAAGAATCGGTAAAACTCCTCCGATATCTTCTCAAGCTTACTCGAGACTTAGTTCCACTTGGGCGGGAAACAATTGTCATCCCTCCCCATCATGCTCAGTTGCAGGCAGTCGTAGTCGAAGCCAATACATCATCACGTGTATCATCAAGCAGTGGAGGAATCATGGGTAAGTAAACACTTGAGATACTAAGTCTGTGTGATCGATTAGTTTTGAGAAATTGTAAACTTCCAGAGATTGAACTTGTACAAAATATGTCTTGTACATGATCATAGCGTGTAGAATCAATTTCCCGCGATTTGAGACGAACCAACCATGGGAACCAGAGATTCTTGTGGGTACCCCCTATGCCTGCTGTCATGCGAGCACCCAACGTAACCATGATTGTTATTGACACATAATTTTTTTTCTAATGGTACTACTACTGGACCCTCTTAATTTGCAGGAACTGCAGAAGCCGGGAATGAAGACGAGGAGAATGGAAAAGTGAAATAGCTGATGGAGTTCACGGCAACTGAAAAGTCTATTGTATAGATCCGAGTCAGGCGGCCTGTGAGCTTAGTCGAAGCCAGCATACTGTTGTGAAAATATATGAGTTGAGCTTGCAGATTGAGTGTCGAGTAGTTCGCTTTATTAGTTGGTTTCTAACTAACTAGCATGCATCTGATCAGTGATCTAGCGCAGGATTAGCTTCACAATTCCACAAGTCTGGCTCTTGCAGTCCAGCCCTAATCTTTACTGTGAGTGTTTTCCTCTGTCCTCCTCTCCAGCTCTCCTTGTACTGTGCAAGATTGCAGTCCATGTGCAAGAAGTAAACCTCAAGCTCCAGATCCTTGAACTTGAATACAGTTTTGATCTTTTGCAACTTGCCAGGCTTGATTCTTGTTGATCTGCAATAGCCATAGTTGTTGTCTTGCCTCATGACCAGTTTTCAATCGGTTGTGGGTTCCAAGCCCTCACATGTGCACTCAAGTGGCTGTTACTCATAAGATTTTAAGGTTAAGGGAGAAAAAGAGACTTTGATTCAGATTTTAGTAGCAGGTTTTTGGGGTACTGAAGAAATTCCTTTTGCACTTGTCAATTAACACATAAATGTCAGTGTGGACCAAATTCTATAAAATTCCATATCAAATTTTATAAAGGCACATACATGTACAGAGAACAAGAATAATTTTGGCATGTCTACTGAAAGCCCAACTGATTCTTGCAAAACTTTGTTCATAGGCTGTGGGTCTGTATTCCACTAGACCGATCACACCAGGTAAACATAGTTAAGTCTTCTCTAGGGATCCAGCAGAGTCCTAACCAGTCAGTACCTGTTCTGCAATTTGCAATCCTGGCATTCATTTGTGTAGGGTAAAGGCTGAGGCCACAGGCTTGAGGCCTTACTGAGGTCAAAGCACTGGGTTGATTCTCATTTTTCAACTTTTCCTGTGATACCTGGAGGATACCCACAGGGAAAAATCCAATAGCAAGTGCTTTGAAAAATGAAATGGCCATTAAGTTTTTTGAACCCTTCACAGAGGAAAGATTCTGTACCATCCAACTACAATTAAAAAATCTGCCTGTGTTCATTATGATTCAACAAACTGTAATGTTGTAGCAGGTGTTGCAGTTTCATTCCAGAGAACTCAAAAGTGTTTGGCATGGTTGATGTCATAGTAGTCATGATCAGATGCTTCCCTAGCAAATAGAGTTGCAGAAATGGAAAAGAAGCTACATGGTTGTAAGTACCTCCCTCTTCTTCCTGCAGGAAATGCTTAGCAATCACATCTGTATTAACCCTAATTGCACCAACTACTACTTAAGAAGACTGCCATGACTGCAAAACGAGAGGACTTGTAGCCCATTTGCTTCACCATATCCTCCAGCATAGCTGCCTGGAACATGCACCCCAAATCTATGTCAAACTCCCCTTTGGACCCTGTTTTGTTAGGCAGCTTCAAGGTCAAGAGTTTCTTGGCCAATGTACCACAATTGTAATTCATGGGTCATTGTGTGTGGGGTACATGCCACACAGCTTTGGTGCCCAGTGTGTCACTGCACCACAGTCATGTCTTGAATCTCAATGAGCTTAAATCTCATCAAAGACAAAGTGCACATGACAAAATGTCTCCCATTATGGAGCTTTAAATCTAACAAAGACTTGTCCACCACACCAATCCCTAAACTGGCGATGCAGACCAGTTTACCTAGCTTTTGAAGTGCATTTTCTGGTCCTTACCTTTCTGCTGCAAACTCAGGGGCTTCAGACATAGCCATACCTTGGCAAGCTCTGTAGGCATTTTGCCAAATTCAATTGC
>Ga0209611_10008975_pt1 | contig 15345 bp, 10 predicted proteins | sample S1TSphgellanicum_3_FD_187693 | JGI IMG/M metagenome (GOLD analysis project Ga0209611, IMG submission 187693) | Host-associated microbial communities from peat moss isolated from Minnesota, USA - S1T2_Fc - Sphagnum magellanicum MG (SPAdes) (version 2) | ecosystem: Host-associated > Plants > Peat... | reverse complement strand
TTTTCCCTTATCAAATCTTCACCAAACATTTTCAATTTTTTTGTGAAATTTAATATATTCCACAAGAATGGATCCATGTGTTCAAAAAATTCAAAAAAAAAAAAACACGTATATCTTTTTAGATTTTAATATTCAAATATACTTAAACACTATTATAGTTTTGAATTTGTAATCATGGTTCAAAGTAAAGTTATAGATTTAATGTAAGGCTTGATGCAAAAAAAAATTGAATTTTTATTGTGTTATATGTCATATTTGGCATCAAATTTGATGTTCAGTTCAAAAAACTATGTGAAAAAAAAGTATAAATCAATAGAAAATTGCCATGTGAAAAATGCAGTCCTTGGAAAGGACTTCAACCTTGGCACAACTAACTCTTTTTTTCATGCTTTCACCCTAGTGGCAAATTATCACCAACTATGAGTAATTGAATCCAATGCTAATAGCTTGGAGGCAATGCATTAAGCACAATATGAACCAACCACTCCTTGATGAACATTTCACCAACTATTATGCTAGTTTTGATTTCTTTGATTTCCTTGATGCAATCAATGATAGATGTTCCTTCTTGCATCTCCATCCCATATAGCTTGGCATACAAGTTTACCTTCTTTGTAACATCTAATGTTTTGAACATGTTTAGCCAAAACATGCCATTTGATGTTGAGATCTTTAGAGGTCCCCATTGTTTCAAATAAATCATCTTTTATGAATGATAAAAGTACTTTACTTGGTTTCAACCTCATGGTTGTGAATTGTGCTTGTGTTACCATTAGCCCAACCACCACCGTATTCCATTGCATTGGATTCACAAGTTGACCACTACATCCCACAATCCTTCCAAGTTGAGAATGGTCCTAACTTTAATCTTTCAAACATTGTAATTGGAAGCATCTTCAAGCTTAGATTCTCCAATGATCAATCTTCATTGATTAGTGTTTGTGTTGGCCATGATGCTATCTTAACTATCACTGTTCATTACTATGGGAACATAAAAAATTCTATCCTTCAGCTAAGTTTGATACCATGTAAAAAAATTTATTGACTATGGGAGTGAAAAGACACCATGAACCATTAAAAAAGAAGATATATACATGTTTATATCAGCTTGATCTCTTAATTATATTTTGGTGCATCATTGAAACCTATTCACTACATAATTACATGAAGGTGTGATTACAAAAATACTCAACAACCACTGAAAATATCAATTTACCACGTTAGTGTCATCCTGGTGCATAAATATCTCCAATAGCCTTGTCCTTGTGTGTTGATACTACCAACACAACCAAGTGGATTACCCAAGAAAATTAAAAAAAAATTAAAAAAAAAGAAAAAGAATCCTTCACCTCATCATTTCTAGTTTTGCTTTTATGTTTCTACACAATAGAAGCTTGCTTGTGCTTTGTCAGCACTTGGTGGCCTCTTGTTTGTATAATAGGTACTAAGTTCTGAATTCTCAACCTTTTGTATAGTCAAGTAAAAACATATTTTGAATTTTTCATTTAGGTAAATTTAGGATATACTTATTTTCAGTTCAAGTTTCATCCATGTGTGTATGTGAGGATGGAACCTTCATAATTTTGCATTTATATGCACACAATGATAAACTAGCTATCATTTCATTAGCATAAAATAATTTTTTTGCAACTACCTAGTGAATATTTTTATGTTACAAACAAGGACATAATTTTACTACATGTTCTATATGGAAGATGGGTTGCTTGTATGTTAATGAAATGCCATTCAATGTATGAGGAATGGAGAAGGGTTGGTTGCATGTGGAATGCCATTTGATGTATAGAGAATGGAGATGGGTTGGTTGCATATTGAAGTGACATTCAATGTGTTGGCACTGAAGATGAGTTGGATGGGTTGAAATGATAGTTGGTGTGTAGGTAATGAAGATGGGTTGGTTTGTCTGTTGAAATAACACTTGATGTGTAGGAAATGAAGATGGGTTGGATGTCAAAGTGGCATTTGATGTGCAGCAAAAAGAAAATTAGTTGGCTACATGTTGAAATGACATTTGATGTGTAGAACATGAAGATGAGTCAATTGGATGCTGAAATGGCATTTGAAGTGTAGGAAATGAAGTTAGGTAGGTGGGATGGTGAAATGACAATTCATAATTTATGGTTTGGTAGGAAGTTTGAGATCCATTTGATGTTCAGGAAACCAAACTTGGGTTGTTTGGATATTGAAATGGAATTGATTGTTTGATGTGTAGGATATTGAAGCCAGAATTGTTTGGATGTTGAAATGGAATTTTTTCTTTGATGTTTAGGAAATTGAAGCTATAATTTTTGGACGTTGAAATGGAATCAGTTGTTTGATGTGTAGGAAATTGAACTGAGAATTGTTTGGATGTAGAGATGGCATTCACAGTTTGGAATGTAGGAAATAAAGATGGGTTGTCTGGATTTTGAAATGGCATCCTAAGTTTGAGATCTTTTGGAGCTTGTAGTGCTCATCATGGCAGTTGCATCCTTCACCAACATCCTCAGTGAAGGATTTGCTCTAGAGGAATAAGGACTAGGAGATTTTTGCAGCTTAGCACCAACTGTGTTTTTGCTTTGTTGGCTTAGTTTGGGGGGTGGAGCTCAGAATCAAGCCTCCAAAGGTACATTCCTGTCCAGTTTGAATATCTGTCTCTCTTCCGTCCCTCTTTGTCTCTTGATATATAGATTGTATGACAATTTGTAATATAATACATTCACAATAGACTCATGATGATTTGAAATGTGAAGAGCAGCTTTTACAACTGTTTGTGTGAGAAATTATTATGCCCAGAAGGCTGAAAATTTGCATCTGTGTTCTTGTCGCAGCTTGGCTTCATTTTGGAGATTGATGGGCGGATTGTGCTTTGTCTTTTCTGGACATGATCTCAATTAAACCCATGTATGGACATCATCAAAGTAGGGTTAGTCTTGAAGGGTTATTTCCTACAAGAATGGGAGAAAAATGAGAGATTGGGTGATGCACCAACAGGATCTCAGATTGGAACAAAAGATCTTGGCATGGTTATTGACCTAATTTACTTTTAGGTTTGAGAATTAGTAAGGCAGGGTGGAGGCTCAGCCACACAGAGGTTTTGCAGAGGCATAACAATGTGAGTTTGCTCATGAACAGTGGAAGGATTGGAGAAAGAATTTTGCAACTATTTCTTCAACCAGGTGATCTACATGATTGTGGTATGCTTGGGTGATGGAGGGCATGGAGAGCTCTGAGCTCCTGGCACCAAAACCAGGGGGTTGCCCAGATTTTGACCTAAGGGGAATGTATGAGGTAGATCTGAAGTGATACTTGGAAACACCTTTGACCTAAGGAGTGTATCCTGGGATCACACACACTTGAACATTTCCATGGTCCAAAACAGTTCAAGATCATTTCAAAATCACACATAAGATTGGAAACTATGAAAATCATGTTGTCAAAATCAAGAAAAGGTTCAGGCAGAAGAAATGTTGATGATAGAGCAGGCAGACTTGTACTAGAATTGATAAGGATGACAAAACACTACTACTGGTCCTTCCTCTCCCTACATTGTCTCTCTCCAGGATGTTACGTGTCTCTTCCTCTCCTTCTGGTCTCATGTATCTTTCTTCTTCTTCTCAATACTTTCTCAAATCTCTGATGACGATCTAATAGTCCTTTCTCTACTAAGTCCACTCGGCTGGCTGGAAGAGTGTGTACTGCATTGGTCAACATGCTGAATTTTAGAAATGGAGGGGAGCTGCTGGCCTTGCTGGACCTGCTGCTGCTTAGCTAGAAGCTGCTGGATTCACAAGGAGCTTGCTGTTTTGCAATGACCAGTAAATTCTTATGGTGTTTGTTTGTTTGTAAACTTGTTTGTTCCGGTTTGTCTGTCTGTTTGTTTTCTGATGAGTTCAGCAGAAACTGGGAGTAGTACTGTAGGACCTCATGATCACATCAGATCATCAACAAAAGATCTGTACATAAAAAACACTAAAATGATCTCACTATACTAGAATCACAGTACTACCAGCTGCAGCAGCTAGCTAGCACCTACTCTCTCAGCAGGGAATTCTGAGTTCCTTCCTGCCTTGAAGAAGTTCTAAAAGCTGGGATGTGTCTTTCAGTACATTTTTTTTCTCCTCAGAACAGTTCTAACATGTAGTAGACTTTGTACAGCTCGTGGACTCAAGATTTGGCAACTGCTGAAGATCAGCTACTGGTACTTGCATGATGCTAAAGTCAACAGCAAGCAAGCAATCACGAATCAACAAGCCTCATCTATGTTGGTAGTGCACTGCAGGAGATTGGGTGCTGAGAGATGTACAGTAGCTTGATCTCCAGCGGCATTCAAGCTGCATTGCCAAACCGCCGGCTGGGTGTCGACCGTCTAATCATACCTGCTCACCAGCGATTCTGCGACAGATTTTTTCAAGCTGGTCGGCTCAGAAAAACCAGCTGAACCGAGATGCAGATCCAGAATAATGATATTGATTTATTCATGAATCTATGATAGTGAACCGGACATGTATGTAATTGCATTGCAGCTCATGTATACAAAACATTTTAAAATCTGGATTCACTGCGACATGCATGAGATCATTGGGTTTCCAAAGAATGTAAAAACAAATTTGCAGTTTACAACTTGCTGAGCACACAGAGAAATTTTGCAGAGCTGTGTCTGTCCCCACATGATTTGAATCAAAGATTTACATGTCCAGCTAGCTAGCTTCTTCACATGATGCTGCAGCAGCCCATCATCATCTTCTTCTACTACTACTACTACTACTACTACTACATGCACATGAGTAATTCCTAGTTCAAATTTTTATACATCGATCTAAACTTTGTTGCAAGCATGATTGTGCAGCTCAATCTGGCTGCATCATCAACAAACTCCATGCAGCTAGCATGCCACAGGCTGCAAACAAGCAGCCACGGCCCTGCAGTGCAGCTGATTCAGGACTTTCTTTCTTCTTACATTGGCGCTGTACGCCATCATGCAGCAGCAGCAGCAGCTTGATATTGCTGCTGTGCATGCTGTGCGACGTACAGCAGCCTGCAGGTTATACATGCAGGTGAGTACTGTGATGCAGAAAACACAATGATCCAGGAGGCTATATACTGATCAATAGATGCAGATCTCTAGTAAGTATATCAGAATGCAGCAGCAGCAACAATTTGATAACATTTGATGAATCATATTGTGAAGCTTTCGCCTTTCGTGACGCGAAGCTGAATGTTGCGCTGAATTCTCCTTGAGAGCTAGCACTTGTCGACTTGAATATAGATAGAATCTGTCTGCAGGCATCCGCTCTTGAAGAGTCCTAGCTAGCTAGCCAGTTACACGCATGTATGCTGAAGGTGTGAGCTGAGGTTCTTACGGTTTTGATGATCTACTAGAGTAGCTACTTCTGCAGCTGCTGCTTGTGTGCTAGATGCTATGTAGCTCATGATTGAAATTGCATATGTACGTTTAACAATCTGGAATGAATTCATATTGATGCGGGTTTTTAAGGATTTTATAAGTGTGGTGCGCGCGGGTTCTGCTCATGGCTGCTATGTATTTATGTATGTATGTATGAATGTGGACATTGACATGATCTGCACTGCAGCAGCTGCAGGCTTTGAGGATCTCGTAGATTGTAATGTATTACGATTTGGATCTGTGGAAGCAATGATGGAGATCACGTCCTTGGTACCCCAAGTGCGCAACAAGCTGATCTTACATCTGGTCGAGAACAGCTGCCATTCGTTGGAGCTCTTGTGACATGCTGCAAGCCCGGGCTGCAGCGCCGCTTGCGCCAACATGAGGACCGGCTTCATGACGCGCGTCATACAGATCAGGGGGTCCATGAGTGGACGCCTGGTGCATTTGCCAAGCTGCAGAAGAGTCGATCATGGGCGGCGCTGCAGAAGAAGAGCCACCTTTCGACGCAGAAGAAGCTGTTGGTGGCCCGGTGCCTTGATGATCTTGATCATCGACGTCAGGATCAGGGCCTGGGAGTGTCAAATCGTTGCACCATTGCATAACCGTATCGCCGTCGGACTCCGGCGACGCGCTGAGTGCAATGCTAATTTGATCGCAGCACTGATCCCTAGCTGACACCATATCGGAAGATGCAGCTGCAACTCCAGCTCCTCGATCTAGTTGCTGATCATGTCGATCCTGCACAGCTGCTGCACCAGCTTTCTCTGAGAAATTCGCCCACATCATGCTGTGGAAGAATCCAGTTTGATGAACACCAGTGTTGGTAGTATCTGCTGCTGTACCCGGCGTGATAGCTTCCCTGTTTGTGCTGCTGACGCTGCTGTCCCACTGCAGGTTGCGAGCGGCCTGCTGCTGTCTTCCGTGATGGTCAGCAGTTGCTTGCAACCTGGAGCTCATTGTCATCTCATTGCTCTTCTGATCTTGCTGCATACGTCCAGCGCCTGCCAAGGCATTTTGATGCAGCTGCTGATCTCCAGTCGATTTTTCCAGCATTGATGAGAGCAGGAGCTGCAGCTGGTGAGACGGGATTCTACCAGATTCGTCGTTTCCGGCAGCCTGGTTGATACTGGCTGTGATTGAGCTCAGATCACCATGATCTTGATCGGCTGCGGATGATGCATAGAAATCCGGAAATCCGCGCCCCAATTTCATCCCATGGCCACGTTGATCTTCTCTGCTGCCAGATTGAGCAGAAATGAGAGACGAACCGTCCCCTGCAGCTGCACTTGTCGACATGATCATAGCAGCTGTGGCGTGCAGCTTCGAAGGTGCAGCAGGCAAGATCTCGTCCAACGTCCCCGCGTGAACTCCTGGACGAGTCCCCAAACCAGCTAAAGCTTCATGATCAGCCTGCGAGATGGCTGCATTTGCTGATGATCCTTGCAAGAGCCAGTAGGCAGGGTTGAACGCATTGGGCACCACGGTTGTTGCTGCAGGACACACATGCTGCGCCGTCGACTCGCCCTTGATTCCTACTGATCTACCAGCCTGAGCCTGAGCTTCATCATGATGAGTAGTCGCGGAGGGGTCTGATCTGTTCTGCATCAAATTGGTACAATTCCTCATGGGTTCGAATCCCAGCTGCTGCAATCCGGTAGCAGCTGATCCAGTCCCAGCTTTTGGTGCCAAGTAGTGATGCATCCCTGATTGCTTGGCATTGTTGAACAGAAGCCTCTCTAGCACATTGTCCGTGCAGCTGGAGAGAAGGCCGTTGGAGCCCTGCTGAAAACCATTCTGAATACCCCGGCCGGGATGATGATTCGTGTGCAGCCCTGCAGCAGCAGCAGCAGCTGTGGAGGATCTGCAGTTTCTACTCTGCAATTCGTTTTCGTACTTTTTTCCCGAATTCATCATCTCCACTTGTGAATTTTGCGCAAGTGCTGCAGCTCCCAAGAACGTCACATCCTCCTCCTGCTGCTGCATACTACTCGCATGGTAGTTGCCAGCTTGAGGACTAGCCTGGTTCACCAACAATCTGGAACTCTGACTTGCTGCTGCTGCTTTGAAGTCGTGATGGGTAGTGGCAAATGATCTGCCATTGAAGGCTCCGGTACTACTCATGTCGAGCAGCTGCAGCTTGTTGTAAGTCTGCAGGGGATTGTTACTAGGAGCTGTGCTCGACGGGGGGTAGTTCATGCTTGAGATATTCTGCACGTGACTAGACGCATGCTGCACTAGAACAGCTCCAGCTGGTGTGGCTGCAACCTGCTGCAGCTTCATGTGCGTGTTGGGATCGATCCCCACTTGGCGCAGCTTCTTCTTGATGCACGAGTTCCAGAAGTTTTTGATCTCGTTGTCAGTTCGACCCGGAAGATGTGTCGCAATCTGGGACCACCTGTAATGCACACATGACGACGCATCAGATGAATGCATAAGCAATTTCAGCTTCTTCTTCAGTTCCCAATGCAGTAGTTTTTGCCTTCTAGCTGCTGCTTCATCCTTGGTTATATTGCAGATCACAGCTGCACTTCTGCTTCTAGACTTCAAAGCCTGCAGTGCTCAATCCATCACAGTTGAGGCTAGCTAGCGAAAACCGGATCAAATCAACTCGTGTCTATAATGTGGAGTTTGATCGACATTGTGGGTACTATGTGTGAGCTGCTGAAGTCGCGTTTTGCTAGAGCCTCGGGGACTCTCCAGGACGGACTATATATGATTTATGCAGCAAGAACACTTCCAACAACATCATGCAAGTTCTGTGCAATTGTAAAGCTTGGCAGAGATGAAGAAGAAGAGGAAGAAGAAGAAGAGACGTAAGAACGCCATGAGGTGAGATTTAGTAGACCTGTTACCAAGAACAGCATGTAAGTCGATGATCAACTTCTCCTCGCTCGACGAGAAGCCACCGCGCTTCAAATCCGGCCGTAGGTAGTTGATCCACCGCAGTCTGCAACTCTTTCCGCAACGCTGCAACCCTGCAGTGAAACACAGAAACACCCATGATGTGCTCAGAGCTCAATCGGACTCTTCACAGTTTGAATCCAGCAGGCTGCAGCTGCGTCATCCTATCTTAAATCGTGCAAACTTCAGATCTATACCCTAACGACCTGCGACATACAGATCGCGCTGCAGGGACCAGCAAATGTCTATGGTGTCTGAACTTGGGATTGCCCATGAATGAGTTCCAAGGATTGACAGGATGTTGTCAATATTAGTGAATATTGCGCGTATGAATGATTTGGACATTGAGAGCTTTAGACAAGGACCACTGATGATCAGTGATGAGGATCCCAGTGCTGCTGCATGATATAGATCAGGGTTGTTAGCGTAGTTCTGCGCACCAGCTTGTTTGGGGACAGCGCTCCAGCAGCCGTGGCCGTATTTGGTGATGTATCGCACCAGCTTCTCGTCCTCTTCAGGCGACCACAACCCTTTCTTCAGTTTCTGTTTGTGGCAACAAGAATGACGTCCCATTGTGGTTGCAGGCAAGCTGCAGCTGCTGCAGCACTACTACTGCAGAGGATTTGTTCCTAGATCAGCAGCAGCTCTAGTACTGCTGCTGCAGCCAGGTGCTGCTTTCCGGTTTCTGCTTTCTGTCTTGGAGATGTGTATTGGCTGTGTGTAGTATTGTAGCTAGCTGATTGTGGCGCGGGCCGAGTCATGACGATTCCCAGTGTGCAGTTCTGGGTTCAATCTGTCACACATTGCTGCTTCAACAAGCTGCTGGAGTCCTCAACGTCTCCTGCAGATCCTTCCTGAGCTTCGCTTCCAGGAACTTGATAATTGCAAACTGGAAAGAAGCGGGCACTCAACGAGCGCCCTGGTTTTGATCTAGTGCAAGCACCAGCTAGTAATCTCCAGAAGCCAGCAGCTTCGCTATCTTCATTGTATCAATCCCATGAGGGAATGTCGGTAAAACTGATCAGCTGCAATTTGGCCCAAGTCACAATTCCCTATCTCCCTCTATCTGTCGAGCTAGCTAGGGGATGGACTCCAGCTGCCCTAGTCAAAGCAAACGACGAACCTGCGGGACTCGGCCACCTTCGTGCTCATATAACGGCGCCCAACACATGATCAGCACAGACCTTGACGATATTCACTTTCCAAAGAGTGTAGTTAAAATACTCTGGACTCGATTGAAAACTCGGACACGGCATGCATGCAGTAGTCTTTCTTCACTGATCAGCACGAGCTCAGAGCACCAGCTGTCTCCAGAGATCAATGCATATTGCACCCGCCACAGCCAAGATGAACTCAGCATGCCCGACACGTGAGCTCATGGTCACTAGAATTGTGCGGCCGTGAGATTAATTCAAAACCCCATTGCTGAAAGATCACTATTACAAGCTGAATATGCTCTACTGGAAATTCTATTCTGCTCAGGACAGTGAATCTCACGTTGCTCTAAGAAGCTTTGTTTAGACTTGTGGGAAGAAGCTGGGAGGAGTTATAGTCTGAAAAGTGTGCCCATGAGGTGGGAGGGAACTAGCTAGTGTGGAGCCGGGACAGGGAGGGAGGGAGGGAGGGAGGGAGGGAGCGAGCGAGCAAGCGAGCAAGGAAGCAGGCAAACAATAATAACAAGAACAACAAAAGAAGCAGCAGCAGGCTAGGAGGAAGAGTCCTGGAGCAGCAGCAGGAGCGCAGGAAACACGGAGGAGCAATGCAGGCGGAGAGGCAACAAAAGAAGTGGCCAGGAAAGGGGAAACAAAGCAAGCAGCAGAAAAGGGAAGCCCAGCCAAGGGAGGGCCGCGGCACAAAGGGTGTGAGCCAAAAGCTGCGTGACTTGTGCTCCTCTTCAGGCCTACTGCAAGGGCGGTCTACCATGACTCATTTCTTTACCCTTTCTCTTCCTCTTCTTTTCCCTTCCCATTTCCTTCCTCTCTCCATTATCAATGAAACTCATAATGGTCCAAATTCTTTGTACCCACGGAATAGTTACCACTTTCAGACTCTTTCACACTTATATCTCCCCCCTCCCCCCCAGCCCTCCTCACTCTGTGCTGGTTCACCCAAGGCCACCCACCCTGGGTGAACCAGCACCTACACTTGTACCTTCACCGCCTGCTCTAAGGCCTCTTAGAGCTGATAATTCACTGAGAAAATGTTAATTTCAGCTCAGATAGGCTACCTTGCTTGATTTAGTCTAGGGATTGAATAACTATAATGTTTGGAAGCAATCCCAAATTTACCATGGTACCAGTGTAGGTGCTGGTTCACCCAAGGCCACCCTGTACCACCCCCTTAGCCTATATCTCACCTTTTTCCCCAGCACCAAATGAGGCAATTATGATTCCCTCCTCCCAGGGTGAACAATTCAACAACCACTCTCTGTTTTTACCCAGGTTTTAAAAGGAGGCAATTCATGACTTCCAGCGATTTTTGTTTGTGGAAATTTCTCTCTAAAAATGCAGAAGGTTATTTTTTCCGGTTTTCTTATCACCAAGTTTCTGGAAAAATAAAAAATTTCCCCAGAAGGATGCTTTAAAAATCTTATTTTCTTACTTTTATGGCTAAATTTGGCTACATCTTCTTATGGATGGTCATCAGTGGGGCTACATCAGAAAATTGAACCAAAAAATAAAACACTGCTCCTCACATGGCCAGGGTGAACCATCACCTAGACTGGTACCTTCACCTTCTTGAACATTGAGGTTTCCTAGTGACTATATTTAACCCAGGAAAGGTTAAATTTGAAATAAATACTCTGATTCATTAACTGCAACAAGGATGGAACATTTAGAATCTTTTAGAAGGAACCCCAATCTTGTTGTGTTTTTTCCCATGGCCCCAGTGTAGGGGCCGCTTTACACAACTTGCCCTAACCTCAAAAAGAAGGAAAATAACACACACTCCCTGGGTTACTACTATTTGCCCAGGCCACCAGAAAAAGGAAGGGAAGTACTGCAGCACTAACAGGGTGGGAAATACCCACTCTTCTCTGGCCTTGGGTGAACTAGCACCCACGTTGGTAGCAGGTACCGTGGTAAAAATCCCAAAATTGATTTAAACTATTTTTAAATATTACAAATATCCCAGGCTTAGGCTAACTTAGTGTCTGAATGTTCAAATCTAACATTTTTTGGGCTTAATATTGTACCAATGTGGGTGCGTGCACCCTGGCCCTCTTCTCCATACCCGGGTTCAAAGGAAGGCAGTTGCAGAGTGAAATCAAGAGGGATTAATAGTTCACATTAATGGTAGGGTAAAGCCCCAGGTTTACCGTATTCCAACCCAGGACGACCAGGTAGCCAACTCCTGCCCTGCACTTTGGGGGTTTCTACCAGTTATTACTCAGTTTGGAGGGTTAGAACCAGCGTTTGGCTGTTACCTGGTTTGGCCAGTTAGAATCGTGAATTCTGGTTCTGATTACCCAGAATGGAATTAGAATTGGGTTTGATTTTTGGAACTAGATTTGGAAACAGGCTTCAAACTGGATCTGGTTCTGGAACCAGAATCGAAACCTGGACCCAGTTTTAGAATTGAAACCAGAATTGAAACTGGAATTTTTGAAAAAAATAGAAATTTGGGGAAAAAATGGTCTGGAACCAGGCCATTAACCAACAGGTAACTAACCGTCTTTGTGAGACCAGGAATTGTGACTGGGTCTGATTTTGAGAACCAGAACCAAAACCACATCCATACTGATTTTTTCTTTAATAGAACCGGAATTGGAGGTTCTTCATATAAAGGCAAGAACCACCCAACACTGATTAGAACAGCTAGTTCTGTTCCAATTAGTCAAACAGCAAAATGGAACTGGGTCTGGTTTTTGGAACTGGTTCCAGAACCAGAATCTAAATTTAGTTTTCGGAAGAACTGGATTCCCCATTCCATTTATGTGGCCAATCAGAACCGAGATTATTGAAAAGAGAAAGGCTGTTTGGAGCTGAACTAGTGGCTAACTGCTAGTTCCAGTCTGGGTTACCTGGAGATGGGTCTAGTTTTCAAGTCCCGATCTAGAACCATGACAAGAATTTCTTTTTTGAAGAATTGAACCCAGAACAATATTCCCAATTTCTTTTATGTGTGTAAATACAACTGGAAGCTTTCTAATTTATTTTCAAAACAGGAACCAGAGGTTCTTCATAAATGCAAAGAACCACCCCCACACTGGGTTCTAAGTTTTAATCATGTTATAAAAAAACCTGGGTATCATGAACCTAAACAGACAGAAATCAGTCTGACATGAGGAGGAGGAGGGTTTTTTTTCTTCCCACCTATTCCACTACAGTTGCAGGGATCTTACATCTTATATGTGTAAGATCTCTCTGTCTCTTAAATATTTTTGTTCTTGGACGGATATTTATGGATATACGGTGCCCTCCAAATACATAATACTGCTAAGATTTTTCTAATGTGTGTGGAGGGCACATCACCCACAATACTCATTTCTCTGATTTTTGAGGGGCATTTAGAAAACAGAATCCTTGCACTCCTGAAAAAAAAACAGCACAAGGTTTTATGTATGATAAAGCCCTTGGCCATAGGTTTTCATCCAAATAGGTCTTGTGCTTGGGATTGCCTTGAGTAGGCCTTTTTTCTAGGAAAGCCCATGGCCTTGCGCCTTATGTACTAAGGAAATTTCTTTGAGTGCTTTACAATTTGTAGTTGTAGAGACATTGTTGTTCATGGATCATACTTAGTTGACAAAATTAAATGCTCTTTCGACCTTTTCTCCTACCAAGACTGAATTGACATCCATTCACACTTCACACACCTGTCTTTATTGTTGCAAACCCATGTCATGTAACCCTTTTCACACATGTGTACAGACCCTTCTTCCCTCTAATAAGTCCTCCTCCCTGTCTGTCTGCATACAGGACCACATCACCCATTACATTCCCATCACACTTGCACACCCTCATTAACTGTCTTAGTCCCAACATGGCTAAGGTTAGCTTCAAAACTAATAACTCTTGGGATGGACTTATCCTCAAGTGTGAAACTAAGCCTGGGTGGGGTGTTGTAATCAAGTTGTGAATTAATTAGGTTGCTGTTCCCAGTGTCCAAAAATCATCATCTTATAAGTTACCCCATTCTTGGACAGGATGTCACGGTGTTGTGTGTAAATCAGAAATCATACAAAATGGGAATCATAAAAAAAAAAAAAAACATAATTGTTGCAACAACCTAATATTAAACTTCTTGTGTTTGAGACAAAGTTTGTAAACTACACATCTTTTAGGAACCGACCAATTTGGGTTGTCACATGGGTAGTAGTTATATACTACTATCATGGTGTTGTGTGTAAACATCCAGCATATGGTACATGACCAAGGCGGATATGAAGATTCATATAACCATTTCAATTTGTTCAATAGAGTTCAGAAACCATCATCACCGTCATCATCATAATATAACTTTCTATATGGCAAGTACAATGTTTTGAGAATAAAGAAATATGAAGTAAGATGCCTTGACAGCTAGAAAGGGTGTGCATATTTTTCTAAATGATTTTGATGGAGAATTGAAGCTCTGCAGTAGTAAAGAGACTTGTGATTTGATTGTCTCTTTGTTTGTGTTGTTGGGATGGAAATTGGAAGGAAGGAACTCATCAGCTTCACAAGTAGTAGCAGCAACATTCAATGCAAGCATGTGATATGTTTAGCTTTTATAGCGCAAATCGGTGTAAACAAGTACTGTGGAGGGGGGACATATATAAAACTAAGTTAGGTACATAATCAATATCATTATTGGTCAGGGGGAAAGAAGCACCAATCATTTACATATATATTTCACAAAATACTGTTACTTAAAATGGAGTAGAATAATAGGTAGGGTGTTCTTTGCAAAGGGTATTAGCCCAGGCCAAAAATGGTGAGGAACTCTTTTGGGAAGAGAAATTTCATACATCCAATGGGAAGGCCCAAGCATGCACTCAAGATGCCTTGGTTTTCTTCCTTTTAGGTTTGAGGGGGGAAGGATTTTTTTCATTTTTCCCTGGTTCCCCAATGTGTTCTCACTATGTTCCCTTTAAGTTCCCAATGGGTGTTAGTTTTTGAGGAAGAGGCGCCCCGGTCTTTTTGACAGGTATTATTTTGCAGTCTTTTGCTGGGGTGATCAATTCAGTTTCAAATTAAATCAACTGGTCTTTTGATTGGCAAAAAGAAATTAGAATGATGAGTGGAAAAATAAAAATAGATATTGAATTTAAAAAGGTGATTGAACTGCAAGACTTTTTACTAAACAAAAACAAAGCACATTCAAACAAAGAGCAACATGTCCTCATAATTTTTAGCATCACCCAACTCCTCATATCATGAGTTGCTTGAGTTCTACAAAATTGTATTCATAATGTCAAACACAACAATGATGAAATAAGGAATGAGGAAACAAGATGAATTATCATTGCATGGTAAATCCAGGGCTAATATAAAACTATCCCAGATTTTTAGAAATTTTTTGAAAATAGCTAGCCTATCAATATTTGTTCGGTTAATCTTGCATAATGATACACACATCAAAACAACCAAAACATTCAACCTAAGTGTCAAGGGAGGGGAGCTTTGAGCTTAATGACCCATGGCCTTTACATAGAAGTTATATTGCATAATCTCAAGCTATGAAACACTCTTTTCACTTAATGACCCCTGGCCTTTACATAGAAGTTGTATTGCATAATTTCAAGCTATGAAACAACCTTTTCACTTAATGCTAATTCTAAATTGTGAAGCCTATGCCTTTTCCCAATGACCTAACCTTCAAACTTTTGCTTACCACATAAGGATAGATACCAAGAAATCAATGATCAGTATTTTTATTCATTCCTATTCATATTATAATCGGTTATTTAAATTTCTATTTTTATTTTTTGAAATGTTGAAGTTTATTCTACCATTAAGTTTGACAGGAATTGAGGTGTGGCGAGGAGCAAAGACAAGTGCAAAATGAACCCTAGTTTGTAAATTTTGGGGGAGGGGGGGGGGGGCGGGGGGGGG
>Ga0209611_10008971_pt1 | contig 15349 bp, 6 predicted proteins | sample S1TSphgellanicum_3_FD_187693 | JGI IMG/M metagenome (GOLD analysis project Ga0209611, IMG submission 187693) | Host-associated microbial communities from peat moss isolated from Minnesota, USA - S1T2_Fc - Sphagnum magellanicum MG (SPAdes) (version 2) | ecosystem: Host-associated > Plants > Peat... | reverse complement strand
TCAAACATATTTAAACCATGGTTTAGTTTAATTTAATTTAACATAATTTAGTTTAACAATAATTAGTTTAACCTAACTTAATTTAACCATTGTCAATTTTAGCCTAATTTAGTTTAGCCATAAATATATTAGCATAATTTAATTTAACCATATTTATTTGATCCTAATTTAATTTAACCACAATAAATATAGTCTAATTTAGTTTAGCCATTATTATTATTACCTAACTTAATTTAGCCATAATTAGTTTGGCTTAAATTTATTTAGCCATATTTATTTTAGCCTAGTTTAATTTAACATAATTTATTTTAGCCATAATTAATATAGTTTAATTTAATTTAGCCAAACTTGATTCAGCCATAATTAATTTGGCCTAACTTAATAGAGCCATAGTTAATTTAGCCATAATTGATTTAATCTAATAAATTTAGCCATGGTTAGTTTAATGTTTTTGTTTATTTAACCTAGGTTAGTTTAGGCTAACTTAAGTTAGCATGGGGTTAACCTTAGTACTAGAGGTACATAATACTATTATATATATATATATATATAAAGTATAATATTTAAGTATGTATAAGTTTAGGCCATTATTTTTATGACACATGTCCATGTTGTACACATTTAGTTGCACACACAACCGTATGGCCCAAAAATTATACAATACCAAATTTGTAGTTGCAAACATGACCAAGATAGTTACAAACGACAACCAGTTGCATGCCAGTTGCATAGTGATTAGTTGCAAATGACAAGATTTCTAGTAGTGAATAACCGAAGGCATAACTTAAGGTTAGTTGAATAACTTAATTTTAAATAACTTAAAGTGAAAAATTTATAATAAGTTACCCCAGATACCTTGAGGTAGAATAACGTATAATAATTTGGGGTATAATAATTTAAAATAACTTAATATATAACTTTAAATAGTTAAGGTAGTGTAAAATAATATAAGGTATAGTACCATAAGATATTTAAAACAACAACATAAAAATAAACTTAGTTATCACAATAAATTATAATAGTGAATTATGTCAATTAATATGGAAACACGATGTTTACATAATGATATTATAGAGAAATAACTTTAACCAACGTGAAATCATTAAAGTGCAATGAACTTCTTTCACTTTTAAAATCTTAAAATGATTTAATCTAGTGAACTACACCCTGTTTTTGTACTAATGACATTAGATTATAAACCTTGTAATAACTATGAAAAACATGCTATTTAATGAGTTTCAAGTTTCGATCTTGTGTTGAAGCAAATAAGTTCAATAAAGACGAAGCTCCTACACATTCATTCAAAAGTGGAACATCTTGGTGTTGAAATGTGAATAGATTTTTTACTTTTAGGAGTTGTTTATAAAAAAAATTTCCTTTATAAATAGGTGTATGGAGTCGAATCACTATGTAACAAATTTTTTTCACATTCAAATTGGATCTTAATGTGATGGTGCCATTAAGTTAGAAATTTTTCACTATTGAATTTCATGCTCTTCAATTTTGTTCAATTAAATTTGTTTCTAGTGATTATTTTCAAACTATTCAATTTGTGTTGCAAAATGTGTAACTACACACAATGTTATTCAACTATGTTTGTTTAATTGTTGTTGCTATGACACATTTGTTTCTAGTGATTATTCTTGTTCTTAATAATGTGAAAAATTCTTGTTTAATGTGGTTTGTAGTTCTCAATTTTAGGTTCAAGGCTTCAAGAAAAAGAAACAAATCTTTGTAGTAGCAATTGTTGTTGTTGAATCTGAAGAAAGAAAAATACACTAAACTTCTCCAAGTATGACATGTACATAAATAAAGATATATAAATAAATGTCACAAGCCACAAATAGACAATCTTTTGTTTATGTTAAGATACTATGCACATTTTGAGGTTTGACATGCAAAAATTGTTTTGCAACTACCAAATTTCAACCTAGAAAATATGATTTTGACCTATACAAAGGATTTATCATGGAAAAATTGACCCAATCCATCACTAGATTTCAAAGAAAAACATCCAAATCACTAGATTTTTGTGATAAGTTCATGTAGTTAGCCAAGAATACACAAGGATTCTATTTTTATACATACTACATCACCATTTTGGCTACATCACAAAATCCTTGAAAGAAAACCTTGAACCATACACATTAGCATGTCTAGATGTTATAACTACTTTCATGCTTGAAACTTGCATTCTAATTTCGTATGAAGATGTTGAACCTGGTGGCCCTTGCAAATGTGTTTAATGCATGCACTTGAAGTATGAGTCTATAGGATAACATACAAGACACCTTCAACATCCAAGGCTCCTGAACTACGTAACGGGCTCGAAACAATAGTTTGCACACCACATGCATTACTCCATTGTTTTGAGAATTGCTAACAAAAGTTCATGCCATCAACAAATTCAAAATGAAATGAGTTAAAAGTTCCTCCCATTCTTGGTGCTGCATTTTCCATGTCCAGGCTGAGCTTGGACCTACACTTGAAAAATATCCATCCGTATACCAATATGCACAACATATATTTTTGAGGAGGGATCTCGAGTTGAATGGTCCCAATGATCACCCACACCAATACTTCAACTTATGCAAGGGAAGCATCACGGTACAAGTGATAGTGCTGGTTCATCCAACGTGGGATACAACAAATCCAAGTTGAAGTGATCCAACAATATCGAGCTTTTTTCTTTTGTTCAAAATGAGCCTATTTCCAATGTTCAACCTGGTGGGCAACAAGTATAGGGTATATATATATATATTAAACAGTGTTTTTTATGTGCAAAATTTGCCAAAATGCAAAATCTGAAAATATCATGCAACCTTCTCAACAGGCATTTTTGAAATCGAAAATATTCGGTAGAAAAGTGAAGGAAAAATATTGAGTTCACCAGGTTTATACTTTAGACTATCTCCTTCTACAGGTAGCTCAAAAGTAGAAGGATTCTTTAAGAACGTCGCCTTGCTGAGAAAAGAGAGAGAGAGAGAAAACGGATTTGATTGGGACAAATTTTGTGGTTCTTTGGACAAAGAATCCAGAAAATCTTGTTACTCTAATGTAATTTTTTTGTTTTCTTTCAAATTCCTAATGTTGTGACATGTCTGGCAGCATTTGAAAAGGGATTTAGCATGAAATGGTGACATCTTTTTTTAACATGTCTAAAAAGTAAAAGAGATGGTACAAAAAAAATGCCCTTTCCTTCTAAAATCCAACTGGAAAAAAATGTGCCAAGAAAGATATTCCTGAAAACTTGTCGACATTTTCCTGAAAAGAAAAATACAATGTAATAGAACATTCCCTTTTCATTTTTATTTTTTGCATTTGTGCGAAAATTTAATTTGCACCAAAAAAGAAAGTCTAGTTCCTTTGAAATGTTGTAGAGTTCTTTACTTTTATGTAGAATCTCTACTTCCTAGCTAAAAACACAAACTAGAACTGGTTCCGATTGGAAAAAAGAAAAGAGAACAGTTCTAGTTCGACACATAATGGAACTGGATTCCTAGTTTTTGGGTGCAATTCTTAAACAAAATAAAATAAAAAATACCGGTTCCAGTTCAGGTTCGGGTTTTGAAAATGAGACTCCGTTTGGGGTAACCCAGATTGGTAGTGGCAATCAACCTCCCGACTAGCTGTTGGTTTTAGTCCTGTTTTTTCTATTTTAAAGGTTTTGGTTCCGAATAAACAGAATTGAGGATTCAGTTATGGGTCCAATTCTTCAAAAGAAATTTTCGATTCCAATTCCAGAACCTGATAAAAAAAATTAGACTCAATTTTGGCTCAAATTTTCAATAACCAGAACTGAAACTTTGAAATGTTTTGAAAAAAAAACTAAATATATATATAAATGAATAGGTATACCTGGAAATAAAGAGGAAGGCTCTTACACCCACTAATTATTGAGCACCCAAAGGAGAGGCATCTCACTTGGAAGTTGGTGTCCGCTATTCAGGACGGGAAGTGGTCTTAAGCCTTGTATCATTTTGGAACCATTTACAGAAAATATGACGATATTTATTCAAACTTTTCTCGAATTCTGGCTATTGAGAATCTCAAGAAAAACACTTTATTTTGTTTAACACTTTTTTCATTCCTGAGTACAGCGTTTCTGGCTATATATAGGCAGGCGAAAAACAAAAAGAAAAGCGCTCTGGTGCAAGAAAAAGAGAAAGAGAAGGTGCAGCAGTTGTGCTTAGCTTAGCTTTGCTTGCTTTGTTTCCTGGCAAATTGGAAAGAAAATTGTTTTGTAGGAGGAGAGATGGTGGAGCAGGAAGGACAGAGTGAGAACATTGAGCTCAGCTTCTTCTTCTTCTTGTGCGTGGTTTGATCATTCAGACCATCGGTGAAGTACCTCATAAGTCGGCACTAGCTGCAAAGCAACCCCTGCAAGAGGAGCTGAGTTTTGGACATGATGAGCAACTCATGAGGAGGCAGGCAGGGAGGGGAGCATCAGCATTCGTGCATTCATTCGTTCAAGCAAGCAAAAGAACTTGCTTCTTCTTCTTCTTCTTCAGCCGACTGACTGACTGACTGGTAAAAGGATTTTGTTTTTGTTTTTGTGTGTGTCTCTAGTCACAACAGTTGAATCTGGTGTGGACGGAACATGATCCGTTGCAGCTCTCACGAGTGCTTGATGATGATGCTGTGACGAGGAATCGTGGTTGTTATTGTCGTTCGTGGTGAGGGTGGTAGAATACCAACTTTGTATATTCAGTTTCTTCTTTCATTCAAGCAACAACTCCTCCTTTGCTTGCTTGCTTGAAGTTCCGATTTGAGACCCAATTCCCCATTTCTAGCTGTCAAACAGCTGCAGGCAGCCTCCCTCCAAGAGTGTGAAATCTACTAGTGCGGAATCCGAGTGCTTAGTTTGTGGAGTTGGTGTTCCAAATTCTTGCATAAAAAGCAGCTTGGGTCTCACACACTTTCACGTGATCGGACTCCACATTCAAAGGCTCGTTGGGTCTCAAGCACTTTGATGTGATCGGACTCCACATTCAAAGGCTCGTTGGGTCTCACGCACTTTGACGTGATCGGACTCCACATTCAAAGGCTCGTGCTGCTGTTTCGTCGTGACTAGTGCCACTCATGAGCCAGTAGTACTCATCTTCTTCTTCTTCTACTACTACTTCTTCTTCAAAGTGTTAATCTTCAAAGTGTCATACATATGCTGCTGCAAGGAATCCATCCGATGCTGCTGCAGCAGCTGTTTGCTTGATCATTGGAATATTGGAAGCCATTGTTTTGCATTGGTTGGCAACCAGCAGCTTGAGGTTGACATAGCCTGACAGGCAATGACTAACTACTTTAAGTTTTTCATTCAACAAAAGTAGTTTTTGATACAACACTTTTCTGTTATATCAAAAACTCAAAGTAGTTGCTACAAGTTGTCGATTGTCCTTGCAACAACATTGCACCTTTTTGACATCGAGGTTCTTGCCTTACATGCTCAAGGATAGTCTATTTTTTCACAGACATAAAGACAAACAGACAGACAGGGAGGGAGGAGGGGGAACAGGATACAGTTTGAATCTTTTGGGGGATCTGGATTTTGAGCGAGGCAAGATGACTTTTCTTCAATGCCCACCTATTTTAACCAAAAGGTTACCAAAATAAGAGAAGCACAATTTCATAACGTTCTAGACAATGGTTTATTTGTGATGCATTGAATTACATAGACAAGCAAGTGTAGCTGTGTAGACTCTGTAATCCTTCTCAGTTAAAACTTAGGATGCCCCCAATCAAGCCCACAATGAGCACACGCCAAAGAATTCTGACTCCAATTTGTTAGAAGGTCAAAAACATGTGGGTTCAATTGAAAAAGTGTGGCCCTTGTCAAGCGAAGCAGACCCTAGGAAGTTGTTCCAAAACTGTGGCTCTATCCAAAATATGTCAAAAACATTTGCTGAAATTTTGACATGGTGATGAATACATTACAAGATTGGTTTGAGATGTGGTGCCATGAACTTGTGCTAAGCTTTGACTAAACTAGGACAAAACCATGATGGTGTTGAATGCAAGATAATTTCTATGAAAGATATTTTTCAATCTCAGTCCAACTAGGTCGTTGGTGTGGATCCTGATGCCAACAACGGAGGAGTAAATCCCTCATCTTAGGGGTCACATCATCAGGAATGTCTGATCTTTGGCCAGAGATAACCAGGTCGTAATCGCTCTTGGGATGGCCTTCGAAAGGAATTCGGCCAGTGAGTAGCTCATACAAGACCATGCCAAAACCATAGACATCCACAGCAGGCGAATATGCGAGTTTCAAGTCCTCCAGGGATCCATACTCCAATGCTTTCAACACTTCGGGTGCCCTATAAAAACCTGTGCCGTCAACATCATCCACACTCTCATAGTCCCCGATGTAAGCGTTGACCTTTGTACCACATGATATTTCCCTACCATTTTCAAATCGCGAGAGGTGCCAAGAATCTCCATGCTTCTTAGGACCCCAAGGTCGCACCACCCAACGGACTGGGCCGGGGTGTCTGAAAAATGATTTTTTAACGATCACAAGGATGTTGCCAGACTTGACATCTTTGTGTATCCGTCCACATGCATGCAAATTTTTCAGCCCCCTTACAATTCCCTGCACTATATGATATATGTCATAATTATACATAGCTTTCTCATTGATGAGCTCCTGCAGATCACAGTGCATGTGTGGCATGACCAGCAACGCTTTTCCTTTTTATCCTTTGACACCCCATACACTTTGCAAAGTCCACACATCGATGTCCCTTTAAAAGCCTTCATCACCATTTCCATTTGCCTCTGCAAGTCCGCCACGCTCACGTTTGGGTTCTAATATCTTTTGACAACCACTCGTCGGGTCTTCAACCACATCGCAGAGAAGATTTTGGCTTGACCCCCTTCTGCGATCTTGCGCACTATTTCAAGTTCCGAAGGAGGTATTCGTCGCACTAGACGGAAACTCTCTTTTTCATTTTCGGTCTCCGCACCACTCGCATCGCGCGGCCGAACGTCACTCCAAAGGGACTCAGGTGCTGAGCCGGAATACAACGGTGCTACCACTGAAGAGGCAACCTCCTCCTCCGAGCTGTTGCTGCCGAGGTTTGTAGTAGACCCTTCCTCGGAGGAGCTGCTGCTGACGTTATGCGTCTCCGCCTTGAACTTTTCATTTTGGCCAGGCGCGTGTACAACCGCAGAGGTATACCCTTTCACAGAACAAATGTGAGAGGAAAACGCTCCCTCACTTTCCACACCACCGACTATACTCTTCGAATCTTTGTTGTCCATGAATGGAACCGTTCCGGTGCTATGAGAGGTGGGCTGTTGGGTTACGAGACTTGATTTAGCTTTGATCTACCCGACACGTACAGAAACACAGCCACGGAAAGAAATCAGTCAACACCGAAACTGCAGCAAAAACAAAAGAAATGAAGAAAAAGGTAGTCCGCTTATTAAGACAAGCTCAGAGAGAAACGAGCACATTATTTCAACAGCGTAACGTACCTGCTTAACAGAGCTTGAGACAGATGAAGAGAGCTGTGAACCGTCGCAAGATATTCAGCCAACTGTTGAGGTTCGAAGCAGACGCTTAACGGAAGCAGAAATGTAAAAGCAAGTTATTCCACTGTGCTCGACCGAGACACGGAGCGTTGCGCAGTGCGGATCGGAAACACGACACCAGTGAGCCAACGCAGGAAGAAGAAGAGGAAGAAGACTCTGCAGGCGGAAGGTCAAGAATATGGCGTTGCCAGGAACGCTCTTCCTATGTATGCTCGCGAAAACCCTACACCACACAGTGGCCCCCGGAGCCTTTGATCGTTGAATTTGCATCTCCAATTTTACCGACACTCTCGCTGTTGGTTTCTTCCACGCTGTGTGCTCGAGAAAACGCGTATTCTGGAAGGCCACCTCGCTGCACTTTCGCAGCGCTGGTTGTTCGATTGCCCCCAAATTTGCAAGGGTCTTTTGCAGCAACCGACAGATGAAATCTGGAAGGTGCGGAGTTGGCGTTTGACGGCAACAAAGAAACACATTAATTAGCTGAAGTTGGAGGTCAAGACTCGAACTCGAACTTGAATCGCAACAGTTTGTGATCTTCGAGACATTGCAGAAGTTTGTTTCATTTGGAAGGTGCACTGATGGACAAGCCGGCAGTAAGGATTACTGTAGACGGCTTGGAAAACCGAGTGGGTGAACAGCTTGAGCACTGGAACCGGCTGCCATGTTTCAATCAGGTTTTGCATCACCTAATCTCACGTTTCATTGTTCCCCCATCTTCTTCCATTTGTCACAACCCTGAAGGTGATGATGGGATGTACCTTGCCCTTGCGGATTACAGTAGGATATGACGAAGGAAGTATGTGACATAGTTTTTGAGATGGAAAAAAATTTGAAGGTGAGGCTTTGTGGATCAGATTTTTTTAGTGATTGACAAAGGGGATTTTGAGAAGATGAAAAAATGAGGTGATGAAGAGGATATTTGATGTTGATTGAGGAAGGACTTGGCCATCATTTTTTTGTGTGAAAATTTTTGAGATGATGAAAAAAAAGTTAAGTTGCTAGATTTTTAAGGAGGACTAAAAACGTGTGGTTTATTTTTGATTTTGGGGTGTTGTAAATAAGTAGAAGCAAAACTTGATCAAGTAGATTGAATGAGAAGAATCTCAATGAGAAGACTTTTGTTGTGTTAAGAATGTCAGGAAAAGATTCAAAGTTGTTTATGTGTTTTTTTTAGGGACTAACACAAAGGAGAGGAGGAGTGTGTTTAGGGTTTTTAGAATGATTTTGTGATCATTCGTGATGTTTCTTGGGATTTTTAAATTGGGTTTTATCTTGAGAAAAGAGTACATTCTGCATTGTGGGAACTTCGGGGGTTTTGGGAAACAAGGGAATGTTGGGAAGTAAAAATGATTGTACTAGTTGACCTTACCCGAAATCTTTGTCCAATCTCTGATACTGAACCATGTTGAAGTAATAGAATTAATCTCTATGGGGATTTTGTTGTTGGGTATGAATTGCCAACCACATAAAACAACCTATTGACTCCTAAAGAGGAAATCAAGATGAATGATGATCCTTTGTGGTCCATAGAATTAAAATCATAAAATTTAGATATTTGTTAAGATCTTAAAGAAAAAAAATGTTTGAATCAAAATTGTCATGCTTCAATAAAAGTTTCAAAAACGTATTTCAATCCATGGATGTATAACAATGGGGATGTGCACATTGCAAAAAATATTCTTTTTGTTTTTTCATGACAATTGTAACAAGGTGAAGAAACATTCCCAAAAATTAATGAACAATTAATTACATCTCAAGCTTAATAAACCATTATAATCGTCTGCACTTGATAGATCACATTATTTACCATAGACTTGAATTGTATCAATTGTGTCTCTTGATACATAGTGTGTAATTCATATTAATCAGTTCATTGATAATTCACTATTTATTTATTTTTTGTTTTGAAGGAGCCACATTGATTAACCCATCACCAATTTTGGGAGCATTGGGCACTTCTCAATAGAATAGCTCTTTGGACCGCAATTGCAAAATATAAACGAATGTGCTCCCTTTTAATCTACCTTTTCAATTTATATACATGAGAGTGGAACTTTGGGCAAACCATATAGGATAAAATTGAGGTGCTATTGGGAATGCCTTGGGGCAACAACTGAAGAACTTTGGGGATCTCATGGGAATGTGTTGGGGAATAGAGAAAGAAATACTAAAAATAACTCTCCCCACTCACCCCCAAAAGGAAAAAACTGGGCCCATCATTAGTGTATGTCAAGCCTTCTCATTGAGTGCATGAAACTTTTATTTCCAAAACTGTTTGTCACAGGGTACAAACTGTGGGAGTCTGTGATGGCCACAATCATAATTTGACCAATAATGTTAATGCTAATAGGTTACATTATTTTGGTGTAAAAGAGAAAAGTTTCCATAGCTAGGTTTATGAACTCCAAACTTAAAACTTAAAATCCCCTTTGGGCATGAATAAAATATCAAGGTTAGTTGGTTGAACAAGGAAGCTTAGGGTATTGACTACATAGTGAAGTTTTGATATGCACTTCTAAACTGAGGCAATACCAATGGTAAAATATTGCCACTTTATTTTCAGTTGCCGAATCTTTTCTATTTGATTCTTTTTGGGCCAATTTTTAAAATATTTACTTGGGATCCTTATTTTCTTTCTACACATTTTGAAGTCCATTTCTTGAATGATAAACTTTTGATGTGTGATTGATGTTTGTAGTGCCAAGTAGGTACATGTACAAAATATGATACCAATCCAATACTAGTAAATTTTATTTGTAAATTTGAAAAATTATATAAAAATAGGATTGTTGGTTCATATGTGACCATGCTATAATCCTCCCAAATTGTGGGCCCCACCACTCTGATTTTGATATTGGCTGAAAGCTCTCACTAACACAATTTGCATGTTTCTAAACCAACAAAGCAAAGTTAATTTAGAGTTTTCACAATCCTATTCCATAGGAACTCTAAATTTAAGCCTACTTTGACTAGAATAACATTGAGATGGGTGGCTTACAATGGGTATTGGGATGGCTGACATAGTCCAAAATGAAATGTGCAGCCTTGAAGCTCGATGGAGCTAGAATGATTTAACAAACACCTTCCCATTGGCACTAGCATCAACGAAGTTATTGCCTCCTCTTGGAAATGGGTTTCATGTGTCTCAACTATTATTTTCTTCTTAGGCTAACCATAGTGTTGACTATTTCTAGGTTTAGGTGCTTAGCTTTTGAATTCAAATGGGATTGAACATGTCAACCCATATTGCATGTATATGGTTTTTGATATCCACACTGGGTAAGTGTATATATATAATATAGATTTCAAGTGGAAATGTGTAATTTTGGATGTGTAAGTGTAAAATTCTGTTAGGCTATTTTAGCCCCTTGTAAATAGGATAATTATAATTGTAAATTATATATATATATATACACACACACACACACACACCATATAAAATAAATAAATAAACATAATACACAATAACGCATGCAATATTTGCATTTTTAAATTTATTTCTTCTTTTAAACCAATAGTTATCAAAGTGGAATTGGTTCAACAAAGAAAGAAGGGGGAAAAAAAAAAAAGAGGGCATAAGAAAAAAGAGAAAAATAAGTAGGAGAGAAAAGAGAGTTAGATATGGAGGAATGATATCTTATAATATGTTTTTAAAAACAAGGTTTAGGAATCAAAGTGAGCTTCTTCATGTTGTTCCCTTCATTTACAATTTTTGCAAGTTGAAATGACAGTGTTATGGTCCTCTGCAACTCCTAGCATTGTTGCAAGCTTCATCAATAATATGTTTTTGTACGTAAGTTCCCATTTACCATCTTGCTTTAATTGTGGTCTTGCCTTGTTCGTTTGAAATTCAACATTCATTAACAAAGAGTTTCAAATGCAATATTTTCATAAATGTATTACATTATGATTTACATTTACATGATGAATTTTTTTACATGTTATTGTGTAAACGTGTATTAAAAATATGTACATAGCATGAAATGTAAGTCTAAAAACTTTGACATGTAAATGTAAATGATTCACACATTTTTATATGACATGTAAATTGAGTACTTACACTCACACCCACAACATTGGTGTCAAATTATAGTAATTTGAACCTCAATTTTATCCACCCAAATAGGCTCACACATGCATTTAACAAGATGATAGATCCACCTCTCCTACCACAACATGATTGAAGGTCCCAAAGTGCCTTGGTCAAGTTCTCATCACAAATGTCATTCTCAATGATGGTTTTTAAAAAACAACCCATAATTTATAAGAATGGTTTTCAGCTGAAGAACAAACTTTCACAATGAATGGATATGACAAAATTATCTAAAAGTTCAATCAATAAGGGATTAAATTCAACATAGAGGATAATGTTGTGTACTCAGAATGCTTTGAGTTTTATTTAGTATAGATACTAAAATTGTCCTTAAAAATAACCTTGGCTTTGAGTCCTTTTTTTGCCTTAAATAAATTTTCATCCTAAAATGATGGCTATTTGCAAAGTGAGAAATTTTCACTTGATTAGGTCGTATTAAGTCAATACAAGATCCAAAATACGCCAAACTCATTGAAATTGTCAGAATCTATAATCACAATATTGATTCAATTTAAAAGTGTGATTAAGTGGACACATTGCATCCCATTATCCAAATGAATCTCAAGGTATGAACCTTAAGCTAAAAATGACTTGGAGTGGGTGGTTTCTGAAGGTAACATCAATGCACAAGAAGTGCAAACCAATGTCGTCTGGTTCTGGGTTTCCAATTAGATCCATGTCTAGGTCCAGTTCTAAAATCTCAATGCGACTATGCAAGAAAATAGTCACCATAATACCCAGACCATCCCAAGATCCTACCTTAAAGACCTAGACCTGACCTAGGTAATGTTTAGACCCAACCCTAGACTCGACCTGAGGGTCTTATTACCACTTATTTGGTGTCTGAGTCTTAAATAAAAATAAGGTCCATTTAAGATATAAACATAATTTTTGCACTTTGAAATTCCTTTCAGAAAAGCCTTTCCCTTAGGGCACCTTTGGAAGTTTTCTCCTTAAATAGTTCAGACATACATATGGTACAGAAACGTGGTGCTCATTGCCAGATTTGTATGTTCTCTTATTACAACTTTGGACAATGCATATGGGATAAAACTATATATTGTGTTGCTTGCCATTATGTGAAAAATAAGTACAGCATTTCTGGCTATATATAGGACGGCAAAAAAACCAAAAAGAAAAGCGCTCTGGTGCAAGAGAAAGAAAAAACAGAAGGAGAAACAGTTGTGCTTATCTTTGCTTTGCTTGCTTTGTTTCTTGGCAAATTGGAAAGAAACTTGTTTTGTAGGAGGAGAGATGGTGGAGCAGGAAGGATCGAGTGAGAACATTGAGCTCAGCTTCTTCTTCTTCTTGTGCGTCGTTTGATCATTGAGAGCATCGGTGAAGTACCTCATAAGTGGGCACTAGCTGCAAAGCACCCCCTGCAAGAGGAGCTGAGTTTTGGACATCATGAGCAACTCATGAGGAAACAGGCAGGGAGGGGAACATTAGCATTCGTGCATTCATTCATTCCAGCAAGCAAAAGAACTTGCTTCTTCTTCTTCTTCAGCCGACTGACTGACTGACTGGTAAAAGGATTTTTGTTTTGTTTTTGTGTGTGTGCCTAGTCACAACAATTGAATCCGGTGTGGACGGAACATGATCCGTTGCAGGTCTCACTAGTGCTTGATGATGATGCTCTGACGAGGAATCGTGGTTGTTGTTGTGGTTGGTGGTGGTGGTAGTGGTGGTAGAATACCAACTTTGTATATTCAGTATCTTCTTTCATTCCAGCAACAACGCCTCCTCCTCTTCCTCTTTTGTTTGCTTGCTTGAAGTTCCGATTCGAGACCCCATTCCCCATTCTAGCTGTCAAACAGCTGCAGGCAACCTCCCTCCAAGAGTGTGAAATCTACTAGTGCGGAATGTGAATCCTTAGTTTGCGGGGTTGGTGTTCCAAATTCTTGGATCGAACACAGCTTGGGTCTGACGCACTTTGACGTGATCTAACTCCACATTCAAAGGCTCGTGCTGCTGCTTCGTCGGGACTAGTGCCACTCATGAGCTAGTAGGACTCATCTTCTTCTTCTTCAAAGTGTGATACATATCTTGCTGCAAGCAATCCATCCGATGCTGCTGCAGCAGCTGTTTGTTGGACTGGAGGTAGTCGATACAAGTTGTCGATTGTCCTTGCAACAACATTGCACCTCGCCTTTTTGAGATTGAGGTTCTTGCCTTACATCCTCAAGGATAGTTTATTTTTTCACAGACATGAAGACAAACAGACAGACAGACACGGAGGAGGGGGAACAGGATATTTTGAAGCTTTTGGGGGATCTGGATTTTGAGGGAGGCAAGATAACTTTTTTCCAATGCCCACCTATTTTAACCAAAGGGTTACCAAAATAAGCGAAGCACAATTTCATAACGTTCTAGACTATGGTTTATGTGATGTCTTGAATTCCATAGACAAGCAAGTATAGCTGTGTAGACTCTGTAATCCTTGTTAAAACTTAGGATGCCCCCAATGAAGCCCACAATGAGCACACACCAAAGAATTCTGACGTCAATTTGTTAGAAGTCAAAAACATGTGGGTTCAATTGAAGAAGTGTGGCCCTTGTCAAGTGAATCAGACCCTAGTAAGTTCTTCCAAAATAACTGTGGCTCTATCTAAAATATGTAAAAAACATTTCCTCAAATTTTCATATGGTGATGAATAGATTGCAAGATTGGTTTGAGATGTGGTGCCAGGAACTTGTGCTAAGCTTTGACTTAACTAGGACGAAACCATCATGGTGCTGAATGCAAGATAATTTCTATCAAAAATATTTTTCAATCTCAGTCCAACTAGGTCGTTGGTGTGGATCCTGATGCCAACAACGGAGGAGTAAATCCCTCATCTCAGGGCTCACATCATCAGGAATGTCTGGTCTGGCGCCAGAGATAACCGGGTCGTAATCGTTCAAGGAATGGCCTTGCAAAGGAATTTGGCGAGTGAGTACCTCGTACAAGACCATGCCAAAACCATAGACATCCCCAGCAGGCAAATATGCGAGTTTCAAATCCTCCGGGGATCCATACCTCAATGCTTTCAACACTTCGGGTGGCCTCCAAAAGGCTGTGCCGAAAACACCATCCACACTCTCATAGTCCCCGATGTAAGCGTCGACATACGTAAATGAACTGACCGGAAGGCGGGGCTCAGGATCCCTACAATTATCAGCAGGGCCATATCCCGTACTAGGAGGGCCATGTCCCGTACGAGGAAAACCAGAAGCACGAGGTGATACATGCAGGCCATGTCCCGTACGAGGAAAACCAGAAGCACGAGGTGATACATGCAGGCCATGTCCCGTACGAGGAAAACCAGAAGCACGAGGTGATACATGCAGGCCATGTCCCGTACCAGGAAAACCAGAAGCACGAGGTGATACATGTAGGAGTCTCTGACCTAGAAGTCGTAAATCCGTGTTCACAAGGATGTTGGAGGCCTTGACATCTTTGTGTATCCGTCCACATGCATGCAAATTTTTCAGCCCCCTTGCAATTCCCCGCATTATATCACGTATGTTAGAATCATCCAAAAGTTCTTCGCTATCGATGAGATTCCGCAGATCACCTTTCATGGGTTGCATGACCAGCAACGCTTTTCCTTTTTTATCCCTTGAAACCCCAATCACTTTGCAAAGTCCAGACTCCGATCTCCCTTCACAAGCTTTCATCACCATTTCCATTTCCCTCTGCAAGTCCGCCACACTCACGTTAGGGTCTTTATATCTTTTGAC
>Ga0209611_10008970_pt1 | contig 15350 bp, 12 predicted proteins | sample S1TSphgellanicum_3_FD_187693 | JGI IMG/M metagenome (GOLD analysis project Ga0209611, IMG submission 187693) | Host-associated microbial communities from peat moss isolated from Minnesota, USA - S1T2_Fc - Sphagnum magellanicum MG (SPAdes) (version 2) | ecosystem: Host-associated > Plants > Peat... | reverse complement strand
TAATAATAATAGGTGTATTTTCATATGAGGATTTTTGAAAGATGATATTTTGGCTTGTGTTGAAACTTGAGATTAGTTATAATAGAGTTTTAATAATATCTTCAAGGATGTTGGTTTCTTTTAGGGGATTTTTTGAAATTTTATATTTTTGCATGGTGAAATATTTGAGTTTCCGTAATTGTTCTTTTGCCTTAAAATACCTTCTTAATGTAAATGGCAAGGCCACAGTGTGACACACCCCTTGTTCAATATTGTAATATATTAGTGTGAAAATATATTGTTTGCCTGTGGAGGACTTAGGTTTTCAAAAAATAATAATAACCCACCAACACCAATTTTTTTTTCTTCATTTTTCTAACATTGCCCCCCAGTTGTGTTGCCTCCCAAGAGGGATCTCACATTAAATTGCGAAAGGCTCTAGGAACCTGTCCAAACATTTAAAAGAAATAAAAAATAAAAATTGATACCAAACCAAAATCAGAATGGCAAAAAAATGTGATGAAAATTTTGCAAATTTTGTTGTTTTTTTGGGAGAAAAATATGGCTATTTTTCCTTCCAAAAAAAAGAGAGAATACGTAATAAAATATTTTGTTTTAATTTTTTTAATTTGGTATTTATGTGATATTTCGCACAAGATATTTGGCATGGCTGTATCCGATTCTGTGTATGGACGAAAAATGATCCATATCCATTCTGTTTATGGATGGAAAGTAATCTACATCCATAGTTATGTCCGGTAATTGGCTTGAGGCCGGTGGTTACTGGAAATAGCCTTAACCTTCGTGCGGCTGAATCGCTGATTACGGGAAATAATAGCCCCGCTCTCCCACGTCTCGGCTATTTTGCGTAACCAGCTGTTTCCCAAGTTATCCTTTCTTTCAAAATGCTTCTTTTTCCATTGCTCAAAGCAATATTGTTGTGGGCAGTGCTTTAAATTTTTATTTTTTTTAGGGGCGGAATTTCGCAACTTGGGATATTTCCGCCATTTTTTGGGAATTAAAATAATTAAATTGGCGACATCAAGACCTAGGCATTTCCTAGTTCGCCATTTGTACCAGCACTTTTGTAAAAATGCTGCAGCCCACCAAGGAGCGTCGCCATTTAATGCTAATTAATACTAGGATCCTTGCCAGTGGACCTACTACTTAAGGAATTTGAAAAAAAAAGAAACTCTGGGTGTGGGTGAATTTTTGCATTTTTTTCGAACTGCGAAATATGAAAGGACAATTTTGTGAAAAAAAAAAACCGGCCCTAATTCACCAGAATTCTAAAAAAAATTTATTCGCCTAATTTTTACAACAGGTTCCAGAAGGTAGCCAAAATAAAAAAATAATTCTTAAAAGTTTCTTCTTTCTTTCGCATATGGTCCATAACCAAAATTGGCTAAATCTTCATATAGACGATCGCCAGTTTGGCCCGGAATTTCATGGGTCGGACCTAAGTAAAAAATTATTTAAATGTTTAAAATTTATTTTTTAAAAAATCTGCTGAAAGTTAGCTACGTATATAACAAGAAATGGAGTTTGTAAAGTTTCAATTTTTAAAAAAATGAAAGGCCCAGATTCGGTCAATCCATGAGATGGCGATTTTTGCGCGGAAAACGCCGCCAACGCGCTTGCTATGCAGGTTTCCCACTGGAATCGGCTCCGTAGTGCCTACAAGCTCCTGGCGTCGGACGGAGTCTCTCCGGTCTCGTCTGCGCAGTTTTGCGAAAGAAGAATCTCTTTGTCTCTCTCCGTCTGCCGTAGCCCGTTTTAGTTTCATGTTTTTTGCGAGCTTTGTTTGACATTGTTTGTTGCTTCTTGTTTCGATTTCTCTCTGTGTTTTTTTTTTTTCTTTTTTCATTTTTGGTGATGAGATTTTTTTCGTAAAATACACACTCTAGTACTCATTCGAACTTCATTTATCAAGCTCCATATATGGTCGTCTCTCGTTCTTCGGTGAACAACACTAAGTCGGAGCCCCGGAAGAAACTGTCTGTGAATCTTCTCCTGTTGTTGCACTTGCTGCTCCGCGGTTGCCGCTCGTGGCTTTGACTTCGCTCCTTGTGTGAGTTTTTAAATTTTCGTGAAATGACCTGACGTTTTCTTGAGACTGTCAGTTTTTTGATAGGTAGACTTTATTCATATATATACATATTTTTAGTGGTTTCCAAGCTTGATCTTGGAGTTTCTAGGGTTCTGACTATAGATGCCTGCAGAACGAAGGTCTCTGTCCTTTTGGAGCTGCATTGATGAGCAATATGTGGATGGTGGTTTTGTGATGTCCAGCAACAAGAACCGATCGGCAGTCTGTCTTCCTTTCTGGCACAACAGAGACACAACAGTTGCAGAAGGGAGAAAGAGAGGTGCGTGGAGTCCAGAGCAAGTTGAGAGAAGTTCACCGATTCTTTTGTGTTGTGAAGGATAACGTCTATACAGTGTTGAACCAAACGAAGTGTTGCTCGAACTTAGTGGTTTAAGGTCAGATGCTCATTTCCATTTTGGACATGTTTGCTAATTGTCTTTCTGTCAACTTTGGTGCTTTGTCAATTCTTGCCATTGTTGAGCTTAACGATAGAAATCGTTTGGAGAGGACATGGTTAACGATGACGTCAATGTAGGCAAACCTTTGGTGTGACAGGTTCTTGACCGCCAGCCAACATCATGACTTAGTACTCCTGTTGCTTCTGAAAATGTGACAGAAACTCAGGATGCAGATTTTTGTACAATTGCTTGTCTGAAGTTTTGAGGGGACTATCATACACATCTGTATACTCACTGTACAGAGTTGATGCATTCAATGAGTAATGGCAGCTAGTCATTGCCATTCATGATGCAGGTGACAGTCTCCTGCTTTCTGAATTACTCTCATGAGGTTGTTATCACACTTGTTCTTGTCATGCTTGTTTTGGTTTGACCAGAACTCGCTGACAACAGTTACCTTCAAAGTACTATTGCAGAATCTGTGCAATCTTATAGGCATAGATTAACTTCACAGGGGGGGTAGGCTTGCAATCCAGTTTGAAAGCCACTAAAATCCTTGAATCAGCTTGAATAGTGAACATTTTAGGGGTTAGCAAACCAGGCTGCAATCATCTCAGAGTCCATTGTAAGAATCTGTAGGAATCCTTGAGTCTTTTGATGCTATTTTGCAACATGTAGGGACAAGAAGTCTGCAAAGCAGCATACATATCTGGGTTTCTGAGAAAGGGCTTCCTTAGCATGCAGAGGATTAATACCCAATTGATTGCCAATACACCAATCTGCAATCTCTATTCTGTGCATGATGGCAGTGATATAGTAGAAACCTGTCCTTAAAAGAGTAGCAATTGTTCCTCCATATCGAAGTAGAGGAATCAGTTTCTATATGGAATCATGGGCACTGTGATGAATTGACCCCATGTTGAGGGCAGTTTGTCCTTCCTTTGCAATCTCTGTATTGGTCCATTCTCTATCATTCCCAAGAGCCCACTTGTTATGACTGCAAGGTTGCTTGCTTTCTAGTGAATGTCACATGTGTACACAATGTGTTGACACTGGAAATCGAAGCCCTTCTATGCTTTGAAAGCCTCTTTGTGCTTCTTGGTATGATGATTCATAGCATCATCCTCTTGTGTATCTTGGTTTCAATCATTGTCACTGGATGAGAAGAGAAAGGCAAGGTAGTTGATCTGGTTTTTTTCTGTGAGAAGAGAGTGGATCCTTGAGCCAGATCCACTATTTGCAAGGTGTAAAAAACTGCCGTTTTTTCCTTGGAAGTTGTGGGCAACCTCCTTGTGGGCTATAACTTATGCTCTTTCTTTACCAACTATAAGCTGCATGGGTTCGGTGATGCCAGCAAAGAGCAACTGTGTGCAATGAAGGACATTGCTGCCAACATGATTGCTGAGTTCTCATTTTCCTGGATGCAAATTGGCCCCATGATGCTCTTTGTCATGTGTTGGGTGACAGTAGATGCTGGTAAACATGAGGAGCATGGCTTGGAGTATTATCTTGGTGATATTTGTGATGATGGCTCAGACCTTGAGTTTCACAGCCTCTGAGGATTGCTCGCCACTTTGTGCCACCACTTGTGATATAAATGGCAACTGCATTTGTGCTCAGTATCCCAATAGCACTGGAGCAATACATTTCTTGGGGTGAGAACCATGATGTTCTTCATATTTGCAACCTGCTGTGCTTTCCCTTCAGTCTGTTGAAAGTCTACTGGATGTTGCATGCATATTGAGGAGGGAGTGATGGCCTGGTGTCTTTCAACTTGCTGCTTCCTGAGAACTTGTTAATGGACACAGCAGATGGCTTGCCAGGCTAAAAGCACAGTTTATTGGTTCTCTTTGATGTTGTACAGAGGTGAATACTGCAACCAGTCAAGCTACTACTGCAATGGATCTGCTTCACCATTCTGGTGTGCTGTAAATGGTTTGAACAATACTTGTTCTAGGGCACCTGATGGAAACTTCACATGTTCCTGTCGTGCTGGGTTTTCTGGTGAACACTGTGAACTAAGCGGGACTGCTTGTGGAGATGGTTATTGCTACAATGGTGCAGCTTGTACGGGAGGAGGTATCTGTGACTGTCCAGATGATTGGCAAGGGAGTGCCAATTGTTCTATTTCAACCCCTGAAGACCTCCATTCCTCAGGTCACCATGGAATTAAGGTGCACTCACATTCAGAAGCATTGTTTTACATGGAGAGTTGTTACTTGGAACAGCTTTGATTGGGATTCTTTGGTCTAGCTTCAGGGCAAGGTGCTTGAAGTCATGTTCCAAAGATGTGGTTACAGCACCCACATCCTTCTCTTGCCAACTTGAATGAATTTCTGAGAGGGAGGGAACTGACAATTAATGCTGCCCCCTGCAATGAATACTGGCTTAAGGCTAGCAATTTCATTCTGTAATGACCTATGCTCAACCATCTGACATTCCTGTGTGTCCAGTGGTGGGGTGCTCTTCTTCTTACAGGTGCCATTGTGGCTGGACTCTCTCTACTGGCTATAGCAGCTGTGGTGAAGTACAGAGAACGGAGGGAGGGCATTAACAGATTCAAAGAGCTACAGAAGTCACAAATGAGGGGTCGACCTGAATCTGATGATGATGAATACGACAGTGATCCAGAGGAGGTTGCCAAAAGAAATGCAAAAAAGTGAAGTCAGGTGTACTTCTCTTGATTGTTTCTTTAGGAATTTTGGGCCATCCTTTAAGCTTCTCCAATCTTAATTCATGTTTAGATAGGGAATGGCAAGTTCACCCAGGGGCATCTGTCGGAGCAGCTTTGGTGATCTTTGCCATCACCCCTCTCTTCTATTGTAGGCATGTGGAATGTGATGCCTGCTAGTAAACTCTGGGTACTTTGCTGCCAGTACCTGCATTTTCAGTTCTCCACATTCTAAGATCATGTGGAGTAGGAAATGTCAAAACTTAATGTCTACAGTCTGGTACAGTTTGGTGAGTGTTGGTAAACCCTTAGTGGTTATCATTAGTTGTCTTTCAGATAAATGGTGATCTTGCTGGGATCCTCGCTTGCCTTGTAACAGTGTGTCCTGGTTGAGATTTTTTTCCTTTCTCGAAGCTAAACAACTCTTGTACATTTTAGACATAAGATCTCAGTTACAGTCACAACAGATAATAAATAAAGAAGCCTGCAAGCGGTCTTCATATGCTGACTGCTCCTGGATATAGATCATTACCTTCCTGTCCGTTCTGGAGAATCTGCCGCAGATGAACCTCCTTTTTATGTGGGATGTCTGCATATACACCTTGTCTACATGATTGGACTACCAGCTCCAGCCAGTTACATTCATCAATTCAGGGTGCGCATGCTTTTGTGGTGCGACATATGCATTGTGGAATGGTGCGGTCGGATCAGATTCAACCAACACAAGGTGAACTTACCATGACATCAAGAGTATTTTGCAATTGACTTCAATTTGAGTCACATAAAATTGAACCACCAGGATGCTTTATGAGAACAATGGCTTCTGGGATCTTTTACTGGCAGATGTTTTTGTAAGGGGAACTCAAAAAAGTCTGGTATCTGGTGAGGGTGAAATCTGCAATAGTAGACTGGGTCATTCCATACCAATCTGGAGTTTTAGCAAGTGCATCAGGTAGGAGAGATATTAGTCAGGTGCAATGAGTTGATTGTAGCATTAATTAGTCTCTAATGCTAGTTGTGTCTGTTGCCTGCTAAATTTTGGGCAGCCCTGGATTTTTCCTTCTTGGGTTGGTCAGACTTTTGATTGATGCATGCGTCTTTCTAGATCCATCTTTCTTGGGCACCACCATTCCATGCATTGTGTTTCCTGGGTGGGTCAGACTCTATCCCAGAGACCATGTTAGTGAGGTTCTTCCAAGGTGGGTTGTGCCATTGCATAAACAAAGATTTCAACTTCTTTGATCCATTTGTCATTCAATGTTTGACTTTTTTGGATTCTTGTTTTATCAACTAGTTCCATCTTCATCCATGTTTTATTTTTCCAACTTTCCCAACTCAAATATCACCTCCGGATTTCTGGAATTTGACCTTTATCAACTTTATTGCCTGGGTCTATGTTTTGTTGTTTGCATGAAATATTGTTGGTTAATTTTAAATGACATTCCCATGCATGATACAATATGGAGTTGCACTTGTTGGCGTCAATAATAACTTCCACATCATGTAATTGTCATGCCATCACTTCGACTTTTTTAATATGATTATCAGTTTCTTGCATCCAATATTCAAGAGGTTGCAGTTGTATGTACTTGCTTCTTGTTACAATATGTTTAAAAACAAATAAGTGTGGCCAACAATCCATTGATGTCTACAAATAGGTGGGATACTTGCAACTAGTCATCATATATATGCAATGTGTTGATTGAACTCTTACATGTCTTTTGTACTTGCAACTAGTCATCATATATATGCAATGTGTTGATTGAACTCTTTACATGCCTTTTGTAGACATTTGATGGAGACTCTCCTCAAGTTGTGTTGTTGGCCACAAGGAAATTACTTAGCCCTATAATGAAACCATTCTTAAGCATCATTCATACCTAATGTTAGGGCTCATGATGTTGGCAACCTTAACACTTTGATAACATCATTATAAAAAAATTATAAAAAAACTTATGTTAAAGTTACCACTAACCAAAAAATGGTAGTTAACCATTTTGGTGTGTGTTCACACTTAGATTAATGTTAAGCTAAATTAAGATATCCACAAGTAAAGGAGCTTACTTTTGTCATGATGAATTCACACCATCAAGATGAATGCTAATGATTAGTAGCCAAATTTAATATTGATCATTGTAATCGATGTTAAATGCAAAAGATATTGACTTACAACTCACAATCAGGATTGTGCTATGTAACATTGAGTTAAATGGTCCTTGTTTACCTCTTTACATAACATTGAATTAAGATCTCAAAACTTCGGCTTTAGCCTATGTTTGGATGTTAACTATCACAAATGTTAACACTAAGTTAACATCACTTGCCGAAAAGGATGCCACATCATTTCACAATGCTACACAACACTACATATATGAATGCACCCAAAAATTTAAAACATTTAATGTTGACTTACCATTAGCTTAACATTAGGTGTGAATGATGCTTTACCTAACTTGACATGCTCCACCTCTAGCATTGTCCAAATATTTTATCATTGTGTCCAGTTGAGATTGGTCACACATGACATTAACAAAACATTAAACAAACCTTATATCTAAGGTATGTGCATCATACATCATTAAAATAAGTAGTTTGACTAAAACACAATTTGTGTTTTCCATGAGCTTATTTTTTCCTTGTTAAAAACTCAATAAAAAAGAAATCACATTGTTGAATTTCTTAAGAATTTTTAAGCATTTGTGATAGAGTATCTTAATTCTTTTATTAAGTCACTCCATGAAATGTGATTGATCCTCAAAATGAATTATGAATATGGCCAAATAATGTTCCTAACACAAAGGTTGCATGTCTAAAATTTTTAGACAAACAAGACTTGAATGCCAATTTGGAGAGGGAAAAATCAAAATGCTGATGCTTCACATTTATGACGTCAATTTAAAATATATCAAAAAACACTTTGTTCCAACACAAATTTGATTTGACCATTTCAAACTTCAACAAAAACCATCTATTAACATGCCATAAGTTGCATTTAGTTCCACTTTCCTATGCACCTCTATTGAAAAACATATCATCTTTAAATCACATGGTTCGTATTATGATCACAAGTAATATTAAAACACAAGCCAATTGAAATCATGATGTTACTAAAATAGATGCATAGATTTTGGGACCCACCTTAAGTCTCGATTTATGGTGCACTTGTGGTGTATGGTATTCCTATCTTATATGCATATTTCAACTACACCCATGACATGCCTCTACAATTTTATAAAACATATTCTTATTGAAGACCATACATGTTGTGAACATATTGTTTCCATTGAATATGGGAACTAAAACAAACTTCAATATATAATATATTATAAACAAAATTATTTTCAAGCATATTTTTCCTGTATAAACTATGACTTGTGTGATTGACTCTCAACATACCTTATCTCCTCTTGGAATCTATTATAATGATGCAAAGTTTCCATGTGGTTATTTCACCAATTGTGCCAACATAATTGTTTTTCGTCATCCACATGTGATAATTCCTCACATTCTTGTCAAGACTATAGCATAATTATGATGTAAGTTCATGTGCCCCCTTTTTATTGTAAAGTAAATAGTTGCATGCCAATTTAAATATTCTAAAGTTTCATTACATGCAAAATCATGGAGTAAATACCTTCTACTAGTTTTGGTTTCTCATGAATTAATTTAGAAAAATCTTGTTCCATGTTAACATCTACTAGAAAATCACATCAATTCACTAATCCAACTTCATAACTTCTTCTTAGTGACCATTGCATCATCATACCTACAATCTACACAATAATGGCCTCTCCTCCTCTTTTTTATATTCAAAGAATGTATAAATTTATACTTTGTTATCAATGTCAGATTGTTATTTGTCACATTTACTTATGAGATAATTTAGGTCTCTTGTTGAGCTTGTGGTTGAAAAATATTTCGTGGTATCATTATGCACCATACTTTTAAAACAATATGAATTCTTTTATAAGCATACATAACAATATGGTTTTTTTAGATTTTAGTTCACAACATAGTTATACCTATCGTGCACTTTTAGTGATGCATCATTATGTTCAACATCTTATTGTTTCTTTCATCTCAAAAATGGAATTCAATAACATTTAAATACTAAGATGCAATGATTGTGTATTGAAAATAGTGTGAAACTTTGGATTTGCTTTGGTTATTTCAATGACTATTATTAAATCGTTGTATTAACATAAATTTTAACAAGCGAAAAGCTTTTTAAGATTTTTTTTAATGTTTTAGTTTTGATTTCACCTTAATATTAGCATGGTAATTATACACCAAAAGTCTCTTGTTATAGAAATTTCAGTTTTTAAAATTTAGTTATTTCATATTTGTGAATGGAAGGACAAAAAACCATAAAAATAACTTTGTTAGGTAGCTCAAAAATGATAACTTATAACAATAGAATGAAACACCAGTTATAAGACATGGGAGTGGATTTTTTTAAAAAAGAAGCAAAAAGATGATGAAAGAAATCCTTTTAGACATTGCTCTCTCTCTCTCTATATATATATATATATAGCACTTGATTCATTTTTGTTATAAACAATTTCAATCCTGTTATATTGGGTATAGTACAAAAATCTAATAAATATCAAAACTCGATTTCTATGGTTATGCATTGTTCCTTTTTTCAATTAAGTGGGTAGGGTCCACTCAAATCTTTTTTGTAAAGATGTGATGGGCTTCTTTGATTAGCCAATGAAAAAAATTGTGATGAAAGTTTGGGCATTTAAAAAGTAGAAACTATCTTTTGTTACAAGTTCTACATAATGATCCCTTCCTTTACACATAGAAATAACCAAAATAATACAACTAGTCCTTTCCACATGTGAAGAGTGAAACACATTATTTAATTACTTGCATCACCACATTACAATTAATCTCTTCTATTAATGCTAATGTTTTATTTGTCAAACTTAACTCCCGTAACATAACTCCACAATGGTGCATTCAAAAATGATTTTGCAAACATCATTTGCAATAACAACAAAAGGCATTATTGTGCACTTCCAAATTGAACATGACCTACTAAAATTCACAAGGTGATTTGTCGTGAAAGCACCAACCATGGAGTTGCTAGATAAATTTGGCTACATAATCATGTTCAATAACATGGAGGAAAGATTTGAAGTTTTTAATTGATACTTGCACCATGCAAAAGCCCTATTGATTACATACAATACCACATGATTTTTGATAGTGGTTACATTGAATTCCATATGTTCTTCAATGTTAACATTTTTTTGGACACATTAGAAACATCAACATGAACCATTTCAAAATTCTCCAAGCTCCTATATCTTTTAGACAATGTCCTACCCTTTCAATGAAGGTGTGTAAACCTTGGACCCTCAAAAGCGTGTAATGAACTACATAACTAGTAGGAACCTTCAAAGGATCATTCCAACCAAGTTGATGTTTCACTACTTGATTGAAGCTACAAGACTAAAAATGTACAATTTATAGACCAAAATTTCAAAATATAAATGGCATACTAAGTCATCCTTTTCACTAGAAATCACACAAAATGAAATATACATGACAAATTGATTAGTTCTTCCATCTCAAAAAAGAATTGTGGAATGATATTTGAACTTATTTTTGAATTATAATATATATTTCTTTTTTTAAGATGATTTTCTTTTTTTGTTTACCAATTGATTTCATGGATGGAAGCATCATGGATACACAAATAACATGAAAACAAAGGTAAAACTTGAAGGGATGGCCAAGATTATGTAAAAGGATGTAGATGAAAAAAAAACAAAAGAAGAAAAATAGATGATTAAGATTATGTCACCACCTTTTGGCTTGTCCCATTGTTTGTAATGGATCTATTCCTAATTATGTTTGTTACCAATTTTGTTTCACACAAATATTTTGAAGAGCAAATATGAATGGATGATTAATGTGGCCCCAAAGGCTTGTCATAAAGGTATCTGGGTAACCTATTTGATATATTGCATTATGGAAGGTTCAAAAATTTAGGCATGTTCATTATCTCCACATATTATGACAAGAAAGAAATGTAAAAGCTTTAGAATGGGACTAGGAAAAGTTCTTCAAGTTGGGCTCATGGACATGTGAAAATGCACAAATAAAAAGAAAATGGTAGTTAATGCATTTGGAACCAAATTGGTACATAAACAAGTCATGAACTTGCAAGGTTCAACATGGCTTAAACTTGGGAAAAATCACAATCCTCCTCTCGATAGTATATTTTGTAAGTCTCCATAGAAGCTACATTAAATTAACATTTTTTATTAGGATTCCCAAGTGGAATCCCAAAATTGTCAAGTTATGACTCTTGCCACTTTAGTGGTTCATAACTTCCTTGTTTCAATTTGAAAGTAAGAGTTAACAAAAGAAAAGTTGTAACCCTTAAAACCAACTTCCAAAAATATATTAAGTTATTGAATTGGAGCTGATTTTGCTCTTTTATTGGACATTTTATTGGTTGATGGTCATTTTGGTAATTTGATTCCCAACCTTTCAAATGGCTATAAAAAAATTCAAAATTTCAAATTGGAAATGCAACTACATGTTAATTGTCTATTTTTCAAAAATTTGATGATAACCCACTTTGGACAAGGTTTGGTCGCCAAACCTTGGACCAAACTTTGTTTGATTAAACATTTGGAACTACTTAGGGCTCCCAACTCCTAAAATAAGAAATTGAACTTGAGAGTGCTTCCTTTTGATTCCCTAACACTTTTGCGTTAGGTGGGAGTGCGTTTATGTTCTTTTGCATTAATCCACATTTCAACCCTTTTCATGACCCAATTTTGAAGGAAGCCTTTAGCTTCTTTTGATCTTCGCCACTAAAACATAGGTTCTTTATACATAATCTACTGCTTGGCAATAATAGTCTGCAATTGTAAAAAAATTCATAAAATGTCATTACAATTATGAAATTTGTTTATTTGTTTATCATTACAATTACAAAAAATCACACTTAAAATAAACAATAGACATTTTCTTATCCAACATGAAAATTGGGTCTCTTTAATTGAAGACATATCACATCTTCAATATTGTCCATTATTTTTAAAATTTTAATACCCTATGGTGTTTATGATACAAGAAGTGAATTTCAAACATGATTAGAAATGGTATTTCAAATATGTCTAATGTATGTCAAAATCAATGTGATGAACCCAAAAAAATAATGCTCTTACTTTTAAAGGCCAACATTCATTTTAAAGTTTAGCCATTCATCCATTTCCAACTATTAAATAACTTCATCACACCCTTATTTTGTTTGCATTGAAATAAATGGTCAATTGTTATCCATCATATCTTTAAACAACTTAATCAAGCTCATAAAACCATAAACATTTTACATTTCAATGTCCAATAATAGACACTTAAAATTCTTGAGGATATATAATGGGAATGGAAAAGATGAAAACAAACCATGGTAAGAGAAATAATTGAAACCATATATTGCCACACATGACCTTATCCAAAACCAACAAGATGTCCTAGACATTAAGGGTGAAGTTAAAATGTCATAACCTAAAAAAAATTCATGTGGATTAAACAATTTTAGTTGATGTAGGTATTCCTAGATGAACAATATTTTTCCCCTTGTACACAAAAACATTTTAGAATACAAAAGATGAATCTTCTAGTGTATTAATTTTTCTCTATTTCAAAATAGACAAGTCTAGGTTGTTTAAACACGATCTTGTGGTTTAGAATGTTGCGCATGGAAAGAGATATGAATTTTATTTCAAGGCCTAATTGAGTACATTATCTTTAAAATGATATGTTTGTATATTGCTCTACAAATTGCAACAAACATTAAAATTTATATAAATTCAATTACATGGCAATAGTTCACTTGTGCAACACACTTTCTTCCAATATGTTGTGTAGGATCAAAGGAATAAAGGCTATGATATAATGTCATATTGTTGAGCCCACTCCCATGATTGGTCAATCCTTGAATGAAGGTCATTTATGAATTAAAGACTATATAATAAAAATACAAAATAGGGGTTCATTAATTGACACTTCGCATCATTGGATGGATATGTGGACTTGGTGTTACCACGATGAAAGGCTAGCTTGGAGCAAACTATGAAAAAAACTTGCTTGTGTAATCATCAAAGAAACTCACTCAAGAGGCTTAGATAATTTGTTCCATGCATGGAAGTAGGCATTTTCAGCATGGGATAAACAAAGAAACCAAGGTCATGGCCCCTCTTGCCAATAATGAATTATGATAGTGCCATTTAACATATTATAACATGTTGATGGAATATGATGAAGCAAAATGTTCGCATGAAATCAACCCCACATGATGATGAAAATGCACTCACCATTAATAAAAATGTGCAAAATACCATACAATTGGTGTTTTTTGACATTGGAAAAATAAATGACTACTTTTTGTTGGCTGGTCACAAGTTGGGCATTGCTTGCTATTGATTGGCCGACTACAATGATTTGCCCAAGTGTAACATTCATATGCTCCCTCATTGCATATTGTCCCATATTTACTATTGCTTCATGTTTATTGTGTATTGGTTGAGGAAGGGGTTGTTTCCTAACACTAAGGGCCACTTTAGACGAGGAGCCCCCCTTCCAGGATCCAATGAAATAGAGCAATCCTATTCTATGAGAGCTGTAAACTGGACCCATGACCTTTAGATGAGGGTCCATGACCAAAAAGTGGAAAAATTGAGACTAAACACACATGGCACCATTTTGGAGGAAAAATGAATTGGTTCAGACCTTAAAAATAAAAGCTAAAAAGGAGAGCTCATGATTTGAAGAACCAAGATGCAAGCTAACGGTCCAAGGCATTGTCTAATTCAAGGCTTCAATTTGTTTCAAATGAGTCCAAATTGGTTCCTACGAATTTGGACTGTAGATGCCCATGTAAAGTGGGCCTAAAATTGCATGTGCTAATTACTGATACTATCTCAAATAGAATGAGCCATTGGAGCTGCTCCAAGTAGTAGGAAATGTAAGTTATGATGGTTAGAACATCTCCACGGTGCGCAGTATGTGTGAAAATACAAATATATTTTTCACATCTAATACTACTAATAGCAAACCACCTGGACCAATCATTATGATGGGCGAATCAGAAACACTGAGCAACAATAGATCATATTTATTACACTCTTTTCTGCAGGGGCAGAGGGTTGCTTCGCCTTTCACCAGCCACTGCAAAGTGTGTAATTATGCTGAGCCAAAACCATTTTTCTGAGCCAAAGCGGCATATTTTGACTTCTCTTCATCCAAGTTTTAGAGCCAAATTTGGCTATATCTTCATACGAATGATTGCCACTTTGGCTACATCACAAAATTGAAAACCACTGCTTTAGTCAGTTTTAATTTTTAAAAAAAAGACATGTATTTCTGTTCCAGTTTCACACATAAATAAAATGAGGAACCCGATTGTGGTTTCAGGTACAAAAGAAAATTCTTATTTGGATTCTGAAATTAGACATGGTTCCAATTTGGTTATTACTAACCCTAACCAAAACTGACGATTCATACCCCACCCAACAATAATAACTCTGCTAACGATAGTATGACAAATTGGGTAACTTTGATGCACTCTTACTTTGGTTAGACTTTGCCCTTCTTTTGATGGTTTCGGCTCCTATTTGAAAGAGTGCACCTTTTGGAAAAGGAGGTAAAATGACTTACAAGAAAAGTCACAATCCCTCAAGAATTGAATTGAAGCAACCCTGTTGCACAGGCTGGTTATGAACTTATTAAGTGACCACCATAGAAAAGAAGCCTATAAGCCCAATAGACAAGCTTGTTTGGGTCGGTAGACTTCCATCATGCTTTTGTTGTTGAGATAACAATGTTTGAAAATCACTAGCCTATATTTAACAAGGATTTTTTCAGGACTTTTTGAACATTTGATGAACCAAAAAGACGGGTTTGCTCATAATACATTAGAGCACCAAAAGGATTTGATTCAAGCTTTTTTGGATTGTTTATTCTATAAGTTTTCCAACAATGGTGCCTACCCTTTTATTTTTGCTCAAGGTAAAGAAAAAGAGTTACGGATGATGAAGGCCAAGATTTGTTGGATTATATAGGTTCTTGTTGTACATTAATATGTCAAAATGGAATTGTAATTTTGATGACAATTTTTTGAGATAATATTTTGTATTTTTCTTTCCATTTGGCAACATGGTTTTAAAACATTTCATTAGTTGATTTT
>Ga0209611_10008969_pt1 | contig 15350 bp, 10 predicted proteins | sample S1TSphgellanicum_3_FD_187693 | JGI IMG/M metagenome (GOLD analysis project Ga0209611, IMG submission 187693) | Host-associated microbial communities from peat moss isolated from Minnesota, USA - S1T2_Fc - Sphagnum magellanicum MG (SPAdes) (version 2) | ecosystem: Host-associated > Plants > Peat... | reverse complement strand
CCCCCCCCCCACAAAACTTAAAAGAAAACTCATGAGGAACACATTGGGAACCTGTTGAAACAAAGGGAAAGAAACCTGATCATTTTGCTTGCAAAATGGGTTTACAGACTAGTAGGTACATAAAAAGACTCAAGAAGACTCAAGACTCTTGACCATACATAAATATATTTATTTACATATTTATTTATTTATTTATATTTATAAATATATTTCCATGCCTAAATGACCTTTTGGGTTGTGTCCTAGTCTTCCACAGAAGGGGACTTACTTGCCTTTGAGGATGATGAGACCTGTTGTTGGTGTTGAGGTGGGTTGGCCACCAACCCATTTACTTTGCAAGCAAAACAAACAAAAGACGAATTAGTAGTCAATGCATCAGTGTTTTTTTTTTTTTTAATAATTTCAAAAAAAAATTCGCCTATGCTTTCACAAGTACAATAGCTGCAAAAGCAAAAAGAGGACATTGTCTCAAGGCATGTAAGTGGTGGCACTTTCAGATGGGTTTAGGGTTGAGGTTTAGGGTTCAACAATTTTGCCTTTCTTAGTTGGTGCATATGCTCTAATGGGTTTTTTTTTAATTGTTGCTCTTTGTTGGGTGGATGGGTAAGTCATTTGTCATTCTATACGTCCAGGAAACCCCCCCTTAAAAATCAAACCTTTGGTGACTACTTTTTTTTTTCTTTTTTTTCCTTTTCTTTGACACTAAAGAATTGCGATTGTAAGAATCCACATTAGACTTCTTTGTGTGTCTAATTCTTTGTGTGATTCTTTGTGTGTATAGTCACATTCTATATGAACCCTTATATTGAATATTTGCAAAAAAAAAAACGTTACAAAACAACTCTTTAATGCTAGAACAAAAGTGCCAATTTTTTACATAGGTTATTCTAAGTTTTACTATGCATTGTTAGACTTGAAGAAGGTTGTGATTTCTGCCTATTTTCTAAGTTTTATTATGCATTATTAGATTTGAAGAAAGTTGTGATTTCTACTTATTTTAATGTGAAGATTTACATTGAGTTTGAACTTCTTAATTATTAGGCTGTTTATTTTGTCAACTAGATATTTTTAATTAAAATTTTCTGTTTTCTTGACAAGTCTACATATCTTTTATTTGTTTGCCTTAGAAAAAAAAAAGAATCTCTTTAACTATATTCATTGTTGTTAGTTTGCACAACTCAAACACTAACATAGACGAAAGGAATTACAATTTATAAAACCCTAATATTTGCCTTAGATTTCCCCCATTATAGTCACATTTACAAATAAAGCTTTGCAAATATTTTGTGTTATTAACAATTGTGATAGTGATTATAAAAAATGGTGTTTCTTATTAAAACAAATGGTTACCAAAAAATGTGTGACACAAACAAGAATGTGATTGAAATGGACATGATTATAAAAGGGGTTTACTATATTAACATTTTTGTCATGAATCCATAACATAACATTTATCTTGCCTCTCTCCTGGCACATTTCATTCACAAAATTCATCTTGCATTCGTCTTGTGTTTATTTTAGTGCAATTATGTTAATTATTGTTGTCATCATTATTTAAGGTTCAATTTGCATATTTCATTCTCGAACTTTGATGCATTTTTAAACAAATTCTATTGACAATGATTCATTAAAGTTGGTTTAAATAGGATGAATATAATGTCCCTTAATGTTTTGTCCTACCAAATTCCAACTCAAAATCTATTTAGCCCATTTTCAAATAAAGAGGCATGAAAAGGTGTCTTTTTAGATCCATATATTTTTTAAGTTTTTTTTTCCCAACATCATATCCATGATAAAATTTTCAATATTTTTTCCACCAATTTACATCCCATTTCTTTACAATGGAATTTGAATCTAGTTGTTGTTTTATTTTGAATGGAATGGAACAATGTTTTATAATTTTTATATCCTTTTGCACCTGAATTACATATAAGAATGAATTAGTGTATCATATTTCAAGAACATTTGAAAACAAAAATTGTTTGTTTAACAAGGATATTTGTTTTTTCCTTTTTTTTTAAATTTTTTAATCTTGATGCAAATAAGGAGAATTTATTACATGCTACACATTGCATCATATCATTAGTACCCTTGAGCTAAAATTCATTTATATCAAAGTTATTTCAACATGTCATGTCATTGACATATGAAAATGTGTTATCTAATTAAGCTTCATATGGATATGTTGACATTGTTCAAGAGATTTTTAATAAATGAGCATATATCAATGTGAAAGGTGAGTATGCAAAGGTGTCTTTGGATTTAACATATGAAAAAATCCTTGATAAAGTCATTTTTGGCATTTTCATGGTACTTAATATCCTCTTTATTTTTCCTAAATTTTTTTTGTTTCATAAATTATAAATTTTACAAATTTGTGTGAGTTTTCATAATTATGTAAATGTTAGGTGGGAGTTGTAGATTGTAAAATGGACATGAGAAAACAAATATCAAAAACATGCAATGAATTTGGTACTAATCTAATAAAAATGATTTTTGAACACAAAAACAAAAATGAAGGTTGATTGTAAAACTAAAAATATTGAAATTGTGATTTTAGCACATATATTGTGATTTTCAATGGAGCATTTTCTATGAGGAGTTTTATGGGCATTCACAAATTTTATTCTCCCTCATTATGGTTTGCAACTAGTTAAAATGTTACACAACAAATCATGTTCACCTTTTTATGTGTGTATTATGGGGAAGTCACTTCCATTTTATACCAAATGATCTGCAAAAAAATATAGGGTACAATTTATTGAAAAAATATATAGTTATGATATATTGTAAATAGAATTTTTATACTTCATTATAAGAATATATCTAAAATATGCCATTATTTCATAGGAAAATTTAAATGCCATTTTATTTTAAGTTCTTTTTGGAATATACAAAAAATGACTTTGTTAGGGTTGCATCACATCATTATTATATGGCACTTGAGCCATATGATATCAACCCACTAATATTACAAGCATGTTAGAAATGAGTGCATATTTATCTTTCAAATTTTTTTATAAAAAACATGAACATTTAAAACCTACCTATTTGTCAAAATATTTAAACATGATGAAGGAAAGAATAATACAAAAGAAAATTGATCAAATAATGACTTTAAAAGTAAAATTTTGAACATCATTAATTATATGGTCAAATGAACAACAATGTTTTCAATATGAATGTCATTACTTGATGATAAATCCTAACAAACTTTAAATATGAAAATTATTGATTTTTTAATGAATCTAAAATATCCTTGTAACTTATGGAAACCTTTAGAATTGTTTTTGACATTGTAAAATTGGATTGAAGATGAAGATGTTACCATAAACCAAGCACAATTTGATGAGAACAAATGGCTTAAATATGTTATTTAAAACTCATTTGGTGATCCCAATCCTTCATGCAAATATGACCTACTAATGAAAAAAAACACAACCCATCTTGTTTATTATATAAATTATTGTACAAGAATGTCATTTTTATATTTACACTTTAATTATCATGGTAATACCTTGGCATCTTTGACATTAATTATATTATATGTAGAAATGTTGTTATTTTGAAAAATAATTTTTTCCAAGAAATTTTTTTTGAAAGAAAATACATCTAAGTCTTTTAGGATGTTCGTGAATATTTTATTCTTGACATGAAAATCTTCAAATTTCATTAATTATTCTACAAACATATGTTGAAGTTGCATTTGTACTACATTAGTCAAATGTATTTAAGCAATCTTAAATATACTATGAAATCTATTAAATCTTGTGTGCATTTTACATCTTATGAATATGTTGTAGGGGTTACAACTTTCTCTCCATGTGTGTCATTAATTAAATTAAATGCATGGAAGAATGAATGAGTTATTAATGTAAAAGTTTTATAAGATGAAAAGAGGAAAAGAAGGTGGCAAATAAAGGGAAAAAGAAAAAGAGGTGATTAAATTCTAGTCAATATATTAGTGCTTAGAAATTGGGTGCAAATTGAATCACTAAAACCTTTTTTTAAACCATCCGAGTTGGTCACAATAATTTTAATTTCTTTTCCATTTTTTAATGGAGTTGGAACATGTTCAAAAGTTTAGCTTTTGATTTCAAATTTTACATTCTTCAAAGATTTAATATTTTGGCTAATCAATTGCATGTTAACCATAAATCACACGTATTTCAATCTATTATTACTATGTTATCAACCAATATTCTTAAACTTTTCCATTCTTTTGTGCATGTTTCACACTCAAGTGCACATGTGTCTCACCTTTTCATTCAACAATTACATTTAAAAACTTAATGGTCTCTTCAATAATAAATTATTAATGTTTTGAAATATGAATTTACAATTATAATTGAAGTTCTTCACCTACACAACATGATTGCATATTGGGAAAATCTTAAGTTTCAACATTTGGTTTCATATGGAAATAACATGTCTCAGTGCATTTAAGTCCATTACATCACACGGTATATCTATAACATTTTTCATGAATTTGATATTGTTTAATTTTCATAATGTTCACAATTCCAATAAGTGGTAACATTGAATTGTTTTTAACATGATGGTAGCTTTTTGTTTGTATGGAATATCAAAATTAAAAATAAATTAATATTAAATTGCACTAAAATTATAAATTTTTAATTGCATTATTATCTTAGAATACAAAAATTAATTTGATATTTTCAATTTAATAATGGCCCTAAGGGTTGCAAATTGGCCTCCCAAATTCAATGGTATCCTTTTTCCAGCCTTGGGGCCAATACAAGGCCATAAAGTTCAGCATTTATTAGTAACTTTGGGCAGATTGAAAAGATTTTTTCTAGTTCAGCCTTGACTCCTAGTGTAAAGTGGGCCTTAAGTTCTTGAACTTTAAAGTTGTGGTTCAAACTTGATAGTCAAAATCTTGCAAATATTTTATTTTATAAAAATTTCAGCACTTTAACAAATAATTTCTCAAAAAATTTGTCAAAATGAAAAATAATTATAATGTATGCCAAAATCATTCACGTACTATGGTATATAAATATTTTGACCATATGTAAATTGATCTTCATTAGTAGTGTGAAGCAATGTGAAGCCTAAGTAAATAAGGCAATCCCATAACATGGGTTGTAAATAGGCAAACTAAACAACATGGGACATTCAACAACATGAAAATACTATTTTCCTTAATTCTTGGGGGGAAATGTTTTTGGTAATTTTGTTGTTTATGTTGTTATCCACCATTTACCTCCACCACATTCACCAATATTGTAGTCAATTTCATACTATTCATCAACATTCATTACTACTCCTATTCCTATTGGCCATGTTACCATAATGCCTTATTCAATGGGTTTAAATGTACACAAAATTTTATTCTTAAACTATGTTTGCATATTATCTTGTATTTCATCAAAAAATGTTAAGTTAGTTACACAATAATACATTCCATTGTATATTGAAAGCTTTAAAATGGAATTAATTAAATGATTATTAAATGTAAAAAGGTGTTATTGATGAGGACTTTTGCAATGGATGTGTTACAATCTAAAATTGCATTCACAATGACACAATCATGGATGAACTTACTTTTGCAAAAATGTTGTTGAGTCTACTTGAACTAACAAAAGGTCGATATAATAGACTCCCTCAATCATTCACACAATATTCAAGGAAAGTGCCAAAGAAAGGAATCTACCTAACTTGCCATGTAATAAAGTTTGTAAGACATTATTATTAATTTTACAAAAAAAATAGCAAAGCTCAACAAACACAATCTATAATCATCAAGCATTTCTTCCTAATCACCTTCAAATTTCACAAATAAATGTATGATGATTTCTAATCAATTATTTGGAAACGTGAAAAAACTTTCAACACTACATTCTTTTCCCTTTTCATTTATTCATCTTCTCAATGAAAACCTCTTTTAGAAAAAATGAAGGTTTTAGAAAAGTGCTCAACATGAGGTATGCATGTGAAATACACAATTTTCATTTATAATTCATTTATAGTTGAATTTACAATTTTTGGCTTTGAAACATCACATTACTGAATATTTTGGACAAATTATAGTTACATGTAATACATTATGTAAATTTATTCTTGAATGCATGCCCCTTACAAATTGACTTTGAATAGGCTTAAGAATATGATATTTATTAATAAATGTGTGAGTATTTTATTAGGGGACCAACTTTGCAATGCAATGCACATTGTGACCTCATGACTAAGCAATACTAGATAATAAGATTTTGTCTACTAATGAAACCCTTGGGGAGTTCATATGGCTACTTCCTCCATAGCTAGTTTGATTACCTAGTTATTTAGACCTTCGCAGATGTCTCTTTGAGGTGATGGTTTCCCATTTTGTTTTATGTAGGTTGAAATCAAAATTTTCATGTTCAAAAATTGCTAGAAACAAATTTTCAGATATGAAAACCTTATTTTTGCAAGAATTTCAGCCTTCTAGGAGATTGTGAAGCTTTTTTAGACCTTTAAAAAATGAAGTGTAACAAGATTCTTTATCGCCCCAATAAAAATAAAAATCTCTAGTTGAAAATGAAAGACAATTTCTAAAACAATGTAAAAGGTATTGGAAAAAAAAACACATTAGGAATTCTCAAAAAAACAATACAAAAGTGCGTTTCCTTTTACAACATACTTTGGAATCTTGGTGCTTAAAATAACCAACCTCAATAGCCCTTTTGTTCTTTCTTACTTTTGGCACGAAAACTTTAGAAATCGTCATATGTAGACTTTTGAAAGACAACTTTAGCTAATAAGTGTTCATGCATAATTATGCATTGGGTCCTCTTTCCCACACATTCATATTTACATCAACGAGTTGCATCACATCATTTTCACTTAGGCAAAATTACATTTGATTTTCCTTAAAAGGGGACATGGGTTGCATTCCCATTGAAGAACAAATTGACTTTCATTTAGAGTGTGTAGATTTTTAGATACAATTATTGTTTTTAAGAGATCTCACTAGAGCATCACTTGACAAGCTTTAGACAAGTAAAGTGTTTTACTCATGCAACTTGCAAAGCACTACATTCAATATGCCAAAGAAGTAATCCAATGTTAACAAACATTGGGTTTTCATGAAATTTGTGTTCAATGTGTGAATTTATGCTAGTTCTCAAATGCTATTTATTTAGGGTGTCTTGTGAGTGGATCCTTGTTTGTTCGTGGGCCCAATGTCTTCAAAGTTCAACTATGAACATAATTTTCCAAATGTCAAAGCTTCATGTAGTTTTGAATATAAATTCTTGTTTGACTAGTTGGAATCGCACCTTCGGTTTTTGTGAGTGTTTGCAATTGGACAAAAAAAATCCTTTGCTACCATGATGGCAAGTGTGTTCATTATGTAAGTTTTACACCAACAAACAGATGAACAAAAACAGATGATGGTCATTTTTGTCTACAATTGCGGTTTTCATCCATGATGATAATCTCTATTATACAATCAATTTCATGTTCACCATTAAATTACATCCATGTGGTGCTCTTCATCATCCATAAAGAACCATCAAAATTTTGTCCAGTGTATTTTGAGGACCATTAGGGAGCAAAATCTGGTGCAGGACCTTCTGCTTTGCATAATTCTCAAATTTTGAGGACAAATTTGGCATATGAATAATAAATCTCTTTGAAAGAGGAAACAGGCAGCAGATCTTCAATCCTTCCTTCAACCCATTCTGGCAAGGCTCACATCTCTGGCCATGGTATGCTCAATTAGGGGTGTCTGCAACTTGCAAGCAAGGGAATTGCAAAAATCTGTTGTAAACACAAAATTCCAAAACCTTTCCAAAACTAGAACTATGAATGGGCAGGAAAACAAAAGTGAGCATTATATTGTTACCAGAACCAAACGGACCTCTTTTACTAGCAAACGAGGTGTAAGGATCAAGAGCTGCAAACACACCTCTACACTTGCCAAGTTCCAAACACACTTTAGCATGTGGAAGAGTTTGTTCATTTACAAGATACATTGATTATTTGGGCTATGGCCCCAATTTTACTGGCTCCAGTCATCATATCCTCTCAAGAACCAATGAATTGCAAGATGCTCAGATGTGTAAGTCGTAACTGCAATAAGTACAAACCCAACTGCTACCATTAACCCAACACGAGCTAATATAGCAGAGACTCCCATTACACAGGGAACTGCAGGAATGGAAATGGCTAGAATCACCATCAGTGCTCCATACGTGATGGTCTCCATGTCCCAGCTAATGGTATTCCTTGAGTGTCCCTTTGAGGCGCTATACTGTAAAGTGGTGTCCACTGCTGAGCTGGATACACTTGAAGCTGTAGATCTCCCGTACGAATATACCACATCCAGAAACTTCCCAAATAGGAGTGTGAACATGAAAATCACCCACTCATATGTCAGCACCATTCCTGTCCATGGCATAACTTGCCTAGGAACCAAAAGTGCTGCTGCCCCGAGGGATAAGAACACAGTGAGAAAACACACCAATATTGAAATGATCCCCAAATGCTTGGGAACTCGACATGATGGATTCACCACCCCTCCTCCGATGGGATTGGAGCATCCTTGATGTTTGCAACCATTGGATATGGAGGAATTTACCATGGAGTAATTTGGTAAGCTTCCACTGGGCTTGTACTTATGCCAAAGCTGTCGAGCATAAACACAGAAGGATCCACTACATACAAGTGCACACAAATCCTTCTGGACTTGGAGAAGAAAGCTGCGCTTCAAAAACGCAAGGAAAAGAAATGGGAAAAGGAAAAGAGATCTCACAACCAAAGTTGTGTATGGGGTTTGACCCTGCCCAGTGCCTGGTAAAGCATCCTCAAGGGTCACCCGCACATCTTGCCAGACAATGACAGGGCTCAAAAGCCAAGCAGTCCACCAATCCCAAGGCTTCAAAGGACCGAGTGTGTAATGCATAACCCGAAGCTCACTCTCTTCAACCATCCATTTATTCGCCAATGCAAAAAGCCCCACATCTGCATTGTAGAGTGTACTGAGTCGCTCCATCTTTGGAGCTGGTCTTGATTTCCGAACCTCAGAGGACAACTCAGGTTCAAATAGATGTGCATTTGGAAAATCTGGATAGTATGAATTCAAGAACCCTTGATCTCCACCTGTGTAAGAATATGTAGACTTGATTTTCGACACCATGTCCTCAAAGAGTGAGACTGATGGCTCAACAACCATTACACCTGAATTCAGTCTCTCTGAATGTTTCAAGTTTGCACAAAACCCTTGACAAGCAAAAAGATCCTCGATGCTTCGCAGGACTATAGTATCTGCATCCAAGTACACAACTTTCTCGTAGTCAGTCATGTTGAAGATTCTGAGCTTGGTATAGACTCCCCAAAATCGAGCTGGACGTTTCGAGTTTGGATTCTTGAGGAGGTCAATGCGTTCAACCCTCCAGCCATCTGCTTCCAGAAGCTCAATTCCCGATTTCGAAACACCATCTGAGACCAAAGCAACCATATCTTTGTCCACACCCGTGTCACGTATGGACTTCCCCAGAACCCTAACCCCAAGCAGAAATTCATCCCCATACAGCAATGTTGCGTAAGCTTGTGCTGTCCTTTGTTGGCTGCTGCTCCTCCTACTACTAGCTTTTGTTCCTCCTCCCAAGGGACTGTCATGCTGCTTCCCTGCAGCAGCAGCCGCAGAGAGTTTCCTGGTTCTTGACTGTGCTTCCAAGGATCCAAGGTTTGCAAGTATACAGAAAAAAAGGAACAGGAGGACATACCACCTTCTGAACCTCATCATCTTTTTTTTTCTTCTTCTTCAGAGAGAGCCTGAAAGACAACCCACCCACTACCGATGCACAGTGAGACTTGTTAACATCCGCAACTCCTGAGATCGATATCTCAAAAAACCCAATTCGCCACTGACAAAAGAGAGCTCAACAAAATAAAAAACAAACATCACCTGATGATTGATGCAAAGCAAAGAAAGACCAATCTTTCGTTAACCCTAAACCCTAACCCTCGAAACTTGTTTGAAACACAAAAATCCTGCAACTCCCCCTTCTGCTCCTCACACATATGCTCACCCAAATAAACAAACAGACACTCTTTGAAGCTCCAATCTAGTAGTCTTCTTCTTAATGTTCTTGCTGTGCTTCTTGCCCCTCCTGAGTTGTTTTTGTTTTCCTCTAAGAACCTGGAACTAGAATCGGAAGCTTCTCTGCTCTTTTCTTCTCTTCTCTTCTCTTCTCTTCTCTTCTCTCTTCCTGTCTGGGTCCTCCTACAATTACGCCATCGCCCATCTCCTGCAGCAAGGACCCACCCTTCCACTGTATCATCCACAGGAAACATTCTTCATCATCCGCTAGACCCACAAATGGGGTACTTGGGTTTCGGGTTCTAGGGTTTAGGGTTTAGCTAATAGGGTTTAGGGTTTAGGGTTTAGGGCCCTAGTACCTTGGCCATTTCAACAAATGAAATATTCTTAAAAAATTTATTCACTATTTTCTTTCACAAATTTGTTTTTGATTTCGAAGAAATAATTTTTGGAAAATTTCAACATTTCTGAAAATAATATAATTAGTGTCAAACTGGCCAAGGTACTAAGGTATTCTAGCTCCGTTGGGTGGGTGGGTCGACAATAGGTGGTGATTAATAGCCAAAAGTGATTGGAAAAAACAAGTGCATGAAATGAATTGAAGGAAATAAATAAAATTAAGAATAAATAAATAATTAAAATAAGTACCCCCAATTTATAATGCGGTTACAAGATTAGGCAAAAAATGGTAACAAATAGTTTTGGAACATTGAAATTTCATGCACCCAATGGGAAGGCTCAACATGCACCCAAAGTGCCTTGATTTTTTTTCTTTTAAGTTTTGGGTGGGGGGATGGGGGGATTTTTTTTCTTCTATCCTTTGTTCCCAACATGTTCCTTGCAAGTTCCCAATGGGTTCCCAATATGTTCCCTAGGTTACCAATGTGTTCCCTAAGGGTGTTCCCAAATAGCACAAGGCTTTAATCCCCTATGTTTTGGCCCAAAGTCTTCCCCTTCTCACCTGTATAGGTGGGCCAAAGAGGGAAGCACTCCATCTTTCCGTAGAATCTTCTATTTTGGGAAGCCTCTATAGTTTCAGCTTTTTTTTGCAATGGGCCATTCAAATTGACTCATTGCAATAATAATTAATTAATTAATAATAAATAAATTGAACTTGTGAGGCACCTTGAACTAATTAATATGAAATAGAATAAGGAGCCTATAACATTTTCTTTTTTAAAAGAAACAAGTCGTCCAAAACATCCCTTGAACCTTACCATTTGTGCCAAAAGGCAAACCACCTATCTCCCTTCATTGCCACTCTAATCTAATTGCTTGGAAGCTTTGTTGTCTACAAGCTTTGTTGCCAACAATGCCTTTGGGGCTTTAGGGTTTGGTTCGGCAAAATGGTTTTAGCCTAGGAGTTTTGCAGAGGTTGATAAAAAGGCATTACAAAACTTAACATTTTGCCAAAGAGGAGTGTAATAAATATGATCTAATTGATACTCCATGTTTTTGATTGATCAATCATAATAATTGGTCCAAGTGATTTGCTATCAGTAATCTCCCCACCTATTTGTGCAGTCCAATTTTAATTTTATGGTTGGGGTTGGGAAAAAAATAAATAACTAAACTTGGATGTGAGAAATATTTTTGCAGGGTCACATATTCAGCATTGGAGATGATGAGCCTCCACAAAATTTTGTTGGAACATTTGTTACACAATTGGAAACTTTTTTTTATGGAAGTCTAAGTAGTTTTGGCGGTGATCAAAACACTCATAAAACATAGCAACAATAAGTTCCAGGGGCAATGCTTGAAATGAAGGCTATGCATTCAATTGGCTCTTATAACTAGAAGTAGGTTGGACATAAATAGATCATCTTCAAGCACACTTACATAAAATACATAATTAATTTATAACTAGCTTAAAAGACCAAATAGTTTGGAGCTAAATATCTAGAAGTAGGTTATGACAAGCAAATGACTTGGTATTCCATTTATTTCAATGGACTTCTCCATTGTTATGTAGATAAAATTTCTTTCACTTTTGTGCAATCTTGGTGTAATTATGGCATGGCCTTTGTGTACTTGTAACATTTTGTCTTTGGGCCCTCCATATGGTAAATCACACTCCTACCTTACTTCCTGAAAGACAAGGGGAAAAACATTTTGAAATTTTTCATGAAAAATGTTTTGACAAAGTGCAAAAAGGGCTTGATAACTATGGCTCATTTGTTACATTCAATTTCCTTAATATGAGTGAAAACCAATGTGTTTGAAAAATACCTTCCAAAGTTTTGCCTCTTGAAATTTATGGTTTTGATCATAAAACCAATTTGTGGGAATATAAATGTTGAAATAAAATCAAATTATGACTCATTTGCCAAATTATAGGAGGGATTATGTTGTAATAGCCTACTTAAATATCTCCATTAAAGTAATCCTTGGTCTATTCAATAAGGTGAACTAGTAGCCAACAACTTATACATTGTTTTCACAAAATTTGTACTTAATTATTAATTGTTGTATCATCATTCTTAGCTCAACCCATGTGTTGCAACACACTAAAACATATCAATTTAACACATTATAACACATTATTAACTACTTACCATTGATGCAAGCAATGGCTTACAAATTGTTCAACTAATTTAATCCACAAACTAAAAATAATAATTTCAACAATACATCAATTTTTAAGAAAAAAATCTTGATCCCACAAATTATTGCATGTTAAAAACACACACCAAAAATGAAAAGACTTAAAATATTAGTGATGGAAGGTTTATGAATCACCTAGTAATGTCCAATTTTAGTAGGCACAAAAGTGCCTCTTGATGCAAGTCTTCATTCGGCCATTCATCTTGATATGTGTCTGGATTGTTGAAAAATTGTTGCATAGCTATATTTTTCATTTTAGACCTCCAAGTTTCCAAGTGTTCACTTCCAGTTTGATCAGCGAGCCAATCCAAATATTGAAACTACAACAATGATGCACATTCCCAATTAAACAAGTAGGTATTAAAAACAATAAACATATAAGATATTTGGTTATTGTACTTCTCAATTCTACACCCCATATCTATATATGTTAAAGTTCTAAGAACAACTTGTGAAATGCTCAATATGTGACCTTGCAAAAATATTTCTCACATCCAAGTTTAGTTTTTTTTTTTTTTTTCTTTTTTCCCAATTCCACCCATAATACTAAAATAGTGATTGCAAATAGATGGGAAATTACTAATGACAACCCACCTAGACGAATCATTACGATTGGCCAATTAGAAACAACGAGTGACAATCATATCATATTTATCACACACTTCTTCTTTGGCAAGTGTTAGGCTGGGCTTTGTTTGGAACTAGCCTTAGCAAATTGTGCCCAAATATTAGTCCAAAACCATTTAATTGAACCAAATTGACATATTTTTGACTTTTATTTATCCAATTTTAATTTTCAAGTTTATATATTAAGTATACTTGGAGGTACTTTAACAATTAATGAAATAAAAAATCATGAAAAATTGTTTAGAAAATAACAAGTTGAACTCACTTCAATGTCACCCAAGTCATGCCATTGGTGCATAGGTTTGCTAGAAGCTTCACACCGGTCATAAAATGCTTTGATTGACTCCATCATTTCACTTGTGGGTGGCAATTTTACCTTGCCCGAAAGCACCATTGCAATCCATTTTGCTTGAAATTGAAATAGTGGAAATGGTAGAACCTAAAATCCATTCCAACATAAACCAAGCCTATAACCCATCACTACTATCTTAAAAAGAACCTTCATATTTAGCACTTGAACACAATTGCGATCCATATATGGTCCTTCCAAAGCAAAATCATTGAATTAATGTACTTCCTTCTTTCATGTGAGTTGCATGATTTACCCAAAATTTGTTATTGGGATATGCATACCATTTACAATTAACAAAAAAAATTGTTGGAAACCACAAGTTTAGTATTAAAGTCATTTGTCACACAATGAAAAAATTCAATCCCAAGAAAACATAAAATTGGATTCATGAAAGGGTCACCTTATGTGGAAGACCCACAAAAGACAATGAAGGGGCCAATGATGGTGGAAACACATGTTGATATATAGGCTTTACTATATCATTTGCGGTCACAAGTCCTTTTGTATCCAAAAATGGATAATAATAGCGATATCTGCAATAATAAGCCCCAAAAAAAATTCATATGCATTAGAAATTGAAATATTTAGTTAAATCAACTAAAATAAACATGTCAATAAATATGCAATATTGATTTTCATATTTCTTTAATTTGCAATATTTGGATGAGTGATTAGCCCACAAACCCAGTGCAATGCATGATCACATCAGCCATCGTTGAAGAACCTTCTTTAAATTTCACGGTCCCATCCTCACATGTTCTTATCACCTACAAATGTGAACATTCAACCCTGTTATGCACATCAACTAAAATAGTCCATGTACAACATCATGCCCATCACAATAATAGAATGCATCATATTAATTAACAAACAATAATGAAATTTCTTAAACCCAACAAAAACAAGTTTCAAATTGATTGAACATTTACTTCTATTATATATATATATATACATATATAAACCCTAAACCTATAACAACATGTCCACAAAAGAGGCTTATAGAGGAAAAACATCCAAGAAGAACAAGTAACAAACTGTGGAGTGTGGCCAAATGTTTTGGTGTTGGCCCATAGGTTTTGCAAAATCAACTGAAGAATTCCAATTACGTGCACTTAGATGAACTTCCTTGGCAACATGTGCTACATCTCTTGAGATGTCCAGACCACTTGCTTGGGTTCCTATTATCACAACACACTGCCAACCAAACAAATGTTGCAACATTTCAAATTAGGTTTGGATTATAGCTTGAGAAAGATTTAGACATATTTATACAAAAGTCCTTTCCTTTTGTATATACAAACCAAAGGTACAACCACATTGAACACAAATATAATAATATACATGGATTTCATACAAAGCTTGAACCTGGTTTGTAAAGGGTTGTGCAAGTCGATAATTATGACTATGCATTTGTTTCCTTGGCCAATTCTTGATACCTACAATATCACCACCAAAAGTAAAATTACAAACATTTAATTATAGCTACAACATTCACATTGTCAACCATTAACATTTTTTTTTGGGTGTGAAATCTCACCAAAATACAAAAAATAAAAATAAGAAAATGAATTTTTTTGTATATATATATATATAATTTTTTTTTAATGTTTTGGAAATTGTTTTGTTGCCACATTTGGACATTGATTTTAGTTTGGTAGCATTATTTACAATAGTTTCTATACTATTTAGCCAAGTTCTAAAAACTTGTTGTCATTTATT
>Ga0209611_10008968_pt1 | contig 15354 bp, 9 predicted proteins | sample S1TSphgellanicum_3_FD_187693 | JGI IMG/M metagenome (GOLD analysis project Ga0209611, IMG submission 187693) | Host-associated microbial communities from peat moss isolated from Minnesota, USA - S1T2_Fc - Sphagnum magellanicum MG (SPAdes) (version 2) | ecosystem: Host-associated > Plants > Peat... | reverse complement strand
ATCCGCGAGCGGCACTGGGCCATCCGCGAGCGGCACTGGGCCGTCCGCGAGCGGCACTGGGCCGTCCGCGAGCAGCGGCAACGTCATCTGCGGCCGGCCGGTGAGGCTTGCGAGTGCGGTGAGCGGCAAGAGGCGGGTTCTCTGCGTTTGCAGTTCTTTGGGTGAGGCATCGCGGCGGCTTGCCGGTCCCGGGACCGTGGGCAGACACAATATTCGTCCCGGCGGCAGCACGGCGTCCACGCGCGCGCAGATCGCGTCGCGCTCGAGCGCCGCATCGCGCACTTGGGCGGCGCTGATGGCGCGCGCCGCCGCGAAGCGCTCGGCGATCCCCGGACCGAACTGTGGATGGTGAGATTCGATCCAGTGACCGTGGGTGCGCCACGCTTCATAGCCTTGCAGGACGCGTAAGGATTCCGCGGCAGCCTTGAGGTCCAGGCGCAGCGAAACTTCGCTGATCGGCGCCACCCTCAGAGCTAAGCGTTCGAATACTCGCTCGAGTCCGGCCGACCACGCGCTCTCGGCATAACTCTCGACGCGTTGATCGCGCGCCAGCGACACCGCGACAGCGGGTTTCGCGCATTCCCCGAACAGTACCGCGCCGACCCTTCGCATCAGCGAGGCCGATCGCGCGAGCCAGCCGACGGTATCGAAACTCGGCGCGAGCGCGGTCAGCCCGTCGACCGCAATGCGGCCGTGCGTCGGACGAATTCCAAAGAGCCCGCACCAGGCGGCGGGCACCCGCACCGATCCCGCGGTGTCGGTGGCCACGGCGAAATCGACCGCGGCGGCGGCCACGGCGGAGGCGGCGCCGCTCGAGGAACCGCCGGTGAGCCGTTTGGGAGCTGCCGGGTTCAGCGGTGCGCCTTCGTGAAAATTCCGGCCGTCGAGCGAGTAGGCGAGTTCATCGGTGCGCGTTTTGCCGAGCAGGCGCGCGCCGGCGCCGAGGAGCTGCGACACCACGGCGGCGCTGGTGGTGGGGACCTCGTGGGTCGCGCGCCAGGTGGGATTGCCGCAGCCCGTCCCCCGCCCGGCGACATCGAAAATATCCTTGACGGCGAACGTGGTTCCGCGGAGCGGCCCGCTGGAAGTGGGCTCGATGACGAAGCGCTCGACGAACGCGTCGACGAGCGCTGGCGCACGGAGCTCTGGCGCGCGAAGATCCGGCGCGCCGCTCAGAACGGAAACTCCCGCTTGCCCATCTGAAAGGTAATCCACTTCACTTCCGTCATTTCCGCGATCGAGGCCATGCCGCCCTCGCGGCCGAAGCCGCTCTCCTTGACGCCGCCGAAGTCGATGTGCGGTTCGTCCGAAATCGTGGTGTCGTTGATGTGCACCATGCCGGATTCCGAGCGCAGCGCGAAGTCGAAGGCCTTTTGCAGGTCATTGGTCACGACGGCCGAGGATAATCCGGCGCGGGTATCGTTCGCCAGAAACAGCGCGTGTTCGTAATCTTGGGCGCGCAGCACCGAGGTCACCGGACCGAAGGATTCCTCGCCGTAGACCGACATGGCGGCGGTCACGCCGCCGAGCACGGTCGCCTCGAAGAACGGCCCCCGGTGTTGGCCGCCGCAGCAGACGCTCGCGCCCTTCGAGAGGGCGTCCCCGATTTGCGCATCGATGAACTCGCATTGGGACGCGCGAATCAGCGGACCGATGACGGTGGTCGGATCGCGCGGATCGCCGACCTTGATGGTGCGGGCCTTGGCGACGAACTTTTCCAGGAAGGAGTCGTAGAGCGGTGCTTCGACGATGATGCGCGAGCTCGCCATGCACACCTGGCCTTGGTGGAAGAAGATTCCGAACGCGGCGGCGTCCACCGCGTAATCCACGTCCGCATCCTTCAGCACCACCAGCGGATTCTTGCCGCCCATCTCCAGCGTGACGCGCTTCATGTACTTGCCGGCCTGCGCGGCCAAGTGGCGCCCGACCTTGCCGGAGCCGGTGAAGGTGATCATCTTGACGCGCGGATCGGCGATCAGCGTATCGCCGATCATCGCGGCCGGGCCCGGGATGACATTGAGCACGCCCGCGGGCAGGCCGGCCGCGGCAAAGACCGCGGCGATTTTGAGTCCGCTCAACGGTGCGAGGTCTGACGGCTTGAGAATGAAGGTATTGCCGGCGGCGAGCGCGAACGCGACCTTCTTCATCGCCAGCAGGAACGGCGAATTAAAGGGCGCGATGCCGGCGATGACTCCGAGCGGCTGGCGGATGGTCATGCCCATCTGGCCCGCGGCGCTCGCCGGGAAGGTGTCGCCGTGCGGCTGCCGCACGCAGGCCGCCGCCGTCCGCAGGCACTCGATCGCGTAGCTGACTTCCCAGGGCGCCTTCATGTACACGGAGCCGGTTTCCTCGATCAACAGATCGCGGATCTCATCCGCTTGCGCGCCGATGATTTCGGCGGTCCGGTGCAGCAGGGCTTCGCGCTCGTTGGCGAGCATCTTCTGCCAGGCGTGGCGCGCGCCGTCGGCGGCGGCGAGCGCGTCCTCGACATCGCGGGCGCTCGCCTGGGCGATGTGCGCAAACACCTCGCCCGTGGCCGGATTCACGTCGTCGGCCACGCCACCGTCGCTGCCGTGGCGCCACTCGCCGTTGATGTAAAGAGGATGTATTGACACGCTCACAAGGTGCTCCTTCGTAGCATAAGATCCGCGGCCCGTTCGCCGATCATCACACAGGGCGCCATGGTGTTGCCGGTGGTGATGGTCGGCATGACGGAGGCGTCCGCAATGCGCAGACCTTGCACTCCGTAGACCCGCAGCGAGCCGTCCACCACCGACCACTCGTCGCGGCCCATTTTTGCCGTGCCGGCTTGATGAAAATAGGTGCCGGCGGCGCGCCGCAGCCAGCGCTCCATATCCGCCGCGCCGAGCGGTCCGGGCATGAGTTCGCGCCGCGCGAACGGGCGCAGCGGCGCGGAATTGCCGATTTCCCGGCACAGCGCCACCGCGTGCAGCAGGGCCTCGACATCGCGTCGATCCTCCAGGAAATTCGTGTGGACCGCCACGCGATCGGCCGGGCGATTGCCGGTCAACTTAAGGTGGCCGCGACTGTGCGGACGCACGAGTCCGGGGGCGAGCGACCACGCGGCCGCCGCATTCGCGGGCAACTCGTACTCGGCGCGCGTCAGTTCGCTGCCGAACGCGCATTCCTCCAGCACCGGCTGCAGATCCGGCGTCGGCAGCGAGGAATCGCTCTTGCAAAAAAAAGTGAATTCCGCCGAGTTGTTGCGCGGCGCCTCCGGAGTCGGGTACTCCCAGACGCAGCCGGCCACCAAGATGTGATCTTGAAAATTCCGTCCGACGCCGGGCAGGTGATGAATGGGCGCAATCCCCTGGGCGCGCAACTGACCTTCGTCGCCGATGCCGGACAGCATGAGTATTTTCGGCGTGTGGATGGCGCCGAGCGAGAGCACCACTTCGCAGTCCGCGCGCACCCGGTGCGAGGCGCCGGCGTTGACGAAATCGACCCCGACGACCCGCGTGCCTTCGAAGTTGAGCCGCTGCACCTCGGCGTGCAGCAGCACGGTCAAATTAGCCTGTCCCATCACCGGCCTCAAGTACGCGCCGGCCATCGAGACGCGTTCGTTGTCCGGCTTCACCGTGATATTCGGCACTCCGCCGCCGCCCGCGCCCTCCATGACCGCACCGTTCAAGTCCGCAACGAGCGGGATACCCGCCGCGGCCGTCGCTTGCGCGAGGCCCGCGGTCAGCGGTATCGGATCGCGCGGCCGCGTCACATAGACCGGTCCCCCAAGCCCACGCCGCAGAGGGTCGGGCGGCCCATCCCAGTCTTCGATGCGCTTGTAGAGGTCGAGCACTCGGGCGTAGCTCCAGCCCGGGTCGCGGGTTTGCTCCGCCCACGCATCGAAATCATGCTGGTGGCCGTGCGCCCAGATCAGTCCGTTGATGCTCGAGCCCCCACCCAAGACCTTGCCCATCGGCAGTGGGGGGCTGCGGCCCAGCAGGGCGGCAGAGGGCTCCGCGCGGAATTGCCAATCACGGCTGCTGCCGATGTTGCTCATCCAGGCGCGCGCATCGCGGACGGCATCGATCCGCTCATCGCCGCCGGCTTCGAGCAATAGAACGCGCACAGCCGGATTCTCCGCGAGCCGCCGGGCGACGACACACCCCGACGTGCCGCCGCCGCAGACGATGAAGTCGTAGGACGCCTCCTTCAGGCGGCACGCACGGTCGGCAAGATCGACGCCGTGGCATCGAACCTTTGCCCGGCGCGCAGACAAAAGAGCGGCTGCAGCAGCCGGTCGGCGGTCACCTCGGTGCCCTCGTTGTCGGTCAGCACCCAGCGGCCGCGCGCATCCGACAGCACCGAGACATCGGCAACCCCGCCGACCCGCAGGTGTCCGAGCGTATCCTGCATGCCGATCATGCGGGCCGCATTGCTGGTCACCATCGGGATCACGCGCTCGAGCGGCAGACCGAGCGCCATCATGCTGCTCATGGCCGAGACGAGGCTGAAGCGCGTGCGTCCGGCAAACAGGTGTTCTTCGCCTGAGTCGGCATCGGCCGGCGCCGGCGCCGCCGTGGTCGTGTTGTGGCCATGCATGTCCGCGCCGAGCGTATCCGGCACGATGCCCGCGTCGAGTACTGTGCGCGCCACGTTGAAGCTAAAGTGCGAACCGTGGCCGACGTCGACTTTCAGGCCGCGCGCCACCGCCTCACGGACCAAGGGATGCAAGGCGCCGTTCTTGCCGACGAACCCCCCCGGGTGGCGGCTGAAGGGATGCGCCAGAATATCGTTGGGCTTCATCAAGTCGATCACCTGCGAGAGGATGCTGTCGGGGTCGACCGTCCGTCCGCCCTGGTGCGGCAGCGGCCACAACTGGCCGAAGTGGATATACACCGGCAGCGCGGCGCGCCGGCCTATTTCCGCGGCCGCCTTGATCACTTCGACGCCCCAACGCGCGAAGCCGCCGAGCTCGGCGTGCGCCTTGATGCCCTTGACCAAATCGCGGTTGGCATCGGCCACCCGGACCGTGGCGTCGACATCGACGCAATCCGGACGGTACAACGCCGAGTAATAATGACCCTCGAGTCCTCCCACCAGATACGCGGACAAGAAGGCGAGCACGCGGCTGCGGGCGCTTCCCACGACGTAGTGGCGAAACCCGGGCAGCGTCATGCAGCTCGGACCGCCCTGATCCACCAGGGTCGTGACGCCGGAGTGAACGCCGCACAGGTCGGCATTGAGCCCAAAGCGGCCGGTCACGTGTTCGTAGACATGGGCGTGCGTATCGATCAAGCCGGGCAGCACCAACTTCCCGCGGCAATCGATGACCTCGGCGCCGGCCGCCACGGCCCCTGTGCCGATCGAGGCGGTGCCGACCGAGGCGATGCGGCCGTCGCTCACCCGCAGGTCGCACACGGCGTCGAGCCCGGAGGACGGATCGATCACCCGGCCGCCTTTCAGAAGAATATCTTTCACGATTTTCAGGGTACACTCGCGGCGCCTCGAAATCACGTGGTGCGGAACAGGTTCGACGATGCCGGCGCACGTTGACTACACGAAGCCATTCGCCGACGCGTTCTGGTTCGACATCGTGCCGCGCGCCGCCGCGTATCCCGAGCTGCCGGCGCGCGTGCTCTTGCACGCCGGGCCGCCGTTTCGCGGCGCGCCGCCGACGCCGGTGATCCATTCCGCCATTCAGGCGCTGCTGTTCGAGAACCTGGCAGCGGACGACGCCGCGGCGCGCGAACTGCTGTTACGCGGCGACGTGCAGCTTCGGCCGGCGCAGGACCATGGCATCGCGACCCCGCTGGCTCAAGTGGTCTCGGCCTCGATGCCGCTGGTCGCGGTCAGGCAGCACGCCCACGTCTGCCATGCTCCGGTCATCGAGGGTCCCGCGCCGGCGCTGCGGTTCGGCTCCGCAGCGCCCGAGTGCCGCCGGCGGCTGAAGGATCTCGGAGTGTGGCTGGAGAGCGTGGTGGCGCCTCGCCTGCGCCGCGAGCCGCTCGCCATCGAGGCGGTGATTCGCACCGCCATCGCCGCCGGCGAGGAGTGCCACGCGCGCACTTCGGCGGCGAATGAGGCATTGGTATCGACACTGGTTGCATCGACACCGCCGTCGACACCGGACGGTCTCGATGCTGGTCATGCCGCAGAACTTCGCGCCAGTCCCGCATTCGTGTTGCCGATCCTGATGGCCGCGGCGGCGGCGGCTCTGCGGAGCAGCCGCTCGTCGATAGAAGCGATCGGCGGCAACGGCATCGATTTCGGAGTCAGGCAGCGCGGGTCTCGGACTTGGCGGCAATTGCCGGCGCAAGCGCCCCAAGGCGTGCGCTTCGCGGGGGCGGAGAGCGTCACCGCATTGGGCGCGATCGGCGATAGTGCGGTCGTCGATTTTTGCGGCCTCGGTGGGCAAGCCTTGGACTCAGACGCACTCGCGCGGCGCGGGGAGTTGATCGATCCGAACACCGGTATCGTCGACCCGGAACGCATCGCCCGCGGCGCGCCGGGGCCGTTGATCAATCTGGCGATCCTCGATCGCGACGGCGTCGCCGGACTGATCGGCAGAGGCGTCTATTCTCCCCCCGCGGCGCTATTTTCACGGGATCAGTAGTCAACGGGATCAATCGGCACGCGTTTATACTGGGCGTCGGACCAAGGGGCGACTCGTCAATGACCGGCAGGCGGTAAACAACATGAATGCGCACTATCTCCTGCGATGGCGGTCTGCGAGGCTGACGCGCGGCGCGATCGTGTCCGCCCTGTCGCTGGGCTGGGCCTTCGTGTTTCCGAACAGCGCGCGGGCCGACGCCGCGCGTGCGCCGGTGCCTCCCGCCGAGTGGCAATGGGCCTCGATTCACGGCCACAGAATCTATTACGCCATGCGCGGCAACGGACCGCCCTTGGTGCTGCTGCATGGCGGCGGCGACTCCGGCGAGCATTCCTTCGTGCGGCAACTCAGCATCTTTTCGGAACGCCATCATATCGTGGCGCCCGATCAGGTCGGCCAGGGCCGGACCCCCGACGTGCCGGGACCTTTGAGTTACACCGGGATGATGCAAGACACCGCCGCGCTCCTGCAAAAGCTCAAACTCGCGCACGTCGATGTGGTCGGATTCAGCGACGGCGGAATTCTTGCGTTGATGCTCGCGGTCCGTCATCCGGAGCTGGTGCGGCGGCTCGTCATCAGCGGCGTCAATATCGCGCCCGAGGGATTGAACCCCGAAGATCTGGAAGAGCTGCGTGCCTCGCAGATTCCGAAACCCAAAACCATCGACGAAAAACTGGCGCATCTGTGGGCCACGTCGCCGACCGAAACGGAGCTGAACGTAGGGTTGCTGGCGAAGATCACCCAGCCGGTGCTGGTGATTTCCGGAGATCGCGATGCGATCACGCTCGAGCACACGCTGCAGATTTTTCATGCGCTGCCGAATGCCGAGCTGTGCGTGCTGCCGGGCACCGATCACGCCACGTTCTCGGGCCGTTCGGATTGGCTGAACCCGATCATCAGCGCGTTTCTCGACCGGATCGAAGAGGCCGCCTCGTGAGCAGCGGGGCACGCCCGAAACGGGCGCGCCCGCCGCCTGAAGACTCAACAGCTCAGATACTCATGCACACCGATTTGGTCTCGAGATAGTTCTTCAGCACCTCGCTGCCCATCTCGCGGCCCCAGCCCGACTGCTTGTAGCCGCCGAACGGCATGGACGCATCGAAGATGTTGTAGCAGTTGACCCATACGGTGCCGGCCCGCAGCTGATTGGCGATGCGATGGGCGCGCTTGATGTTGGTGGTCCAGACGCCGGCGGCGAGGCCGTACACGGTGTCATTGGCGCGCCGGATCAGCTCATCGTCGACTTCCTTGAAGGGCATCACGGTCACCACCGGCCCGAAGATTTCTTCTTGATAGACGCGCATCCTGTCGTTCGTGCCTTCGAGCACCGTCGGCTCGACGAAAAAGCCGGTCTCGCCATGGCGCTTGCCGCCGGTCACCGTGCGGGCGCCTTCTTCCTTGCCGGAGCGCAGGAACCCGGTGACCCGGTCGAACTGGGTCTTCGAGACCAGCGGTCCCATCTCGCTCTGCGGATTCAAGCCCGGCCCCAATCGTATCGCGCGCGCCGCCTTGCTCACGCCTTCCAAGACCCGATCGAAGCTCTTCTCCTGCACGAACAGGCGCGACCCGGCGCAGCAGCATTGGCCGTGATTGAAGAAAATCGCACTCGCCGCACCCGGAATCGCGACATCGAGATCCGCATCGTCGAGCACGATGTTGGGCGACTTGCCGCCGAGTTCGAGCGTGACCTTCTTCAGGTCGTTCGCCGCGGCTTTGACGATCAGCTTGCCGACTTCGGTCGAACCGGTGAACGCCACCTTGTCCACCTGCGGGTGCGCGGCCAGCGGCGCGCCGCAGGTCTCGCCGAAACCCGTCACCACGTTGAGTACCCCGGGCGGCAGGCCCGCGTCCAAACACAGCTGCGCGAGCCGGAGCGCCGAGAGCGGCGTCTCCTCGGCCGGCTTCAACACCACCGTGCAGCCCGCCGTCAGCACCGGGCCCAATTTCCACGCCGCCATCAGCAGCGGAAAATTCCACGGAATGATCTGCGCGACGACCCCGATCGGCTCCTTGCGGGTGTAGGCGTGGTACTGCGCATCGGGCGTGTAGGGTACGGAGAGGGACAGCGTGCCGCCCTCGATCTTGGTCGCCCAGCCGGCCATGTAGTGGAACAGGTCCGCGGCCAAGGGCACATCGGCGCCGCGCGCCACCGCGATGGGTTTGCCGTTGTTGAGCGATTCGAGCTGCGCGAGTTCCTCCAGATTCTCGAGAATCAAATCGCCGATCTTCCACAGGATCCGGCCGCGGGCCGAGGGCGACATGCGCGGCCAGGGACCGTGGTCGAACGCCTTGCGCGCCGCCGCCACCGCCAGATCGACATCGGCGCGCTGGCAATCCGCCACTTGCGCAATCACGGACTCATTGGACGGATTGAACACCTCGAAGGTTTTGCCGGACTGGGCGTCCTGCCAGCGCCCGTCGATCAAGGCTTGACGGGCCTGACTCACGAAGCGTTTGACCGGTGTGGTCAGCGATACCATGTCGACTGCAGTATTCATGGACGAACTCCTTCAATTTATTGATACGACTCCGACGGATGCGGTGCCCCCGAGCGTTCGGACTCCCCTTCGCGCGTCGGGTTCTGCCAAAAATATCATGGTTGCCGAAGCTTTCTTAGCCCGTCCCCGCGGACTTGTCACAAGGCGCCACGCGACGACGCGAACGTGACAGCCGGCGCAGCGCCGGCCGGAATGTGCCGCGGGTCACAGTATTGGCCGCAGCGGCTGAACAATGCTCAAAATGGTGCTCTGCGACGAGTCGGCGACAGCGGGAATTTTGGTACCTATGCGCCATGACCATTCGATTCAAGGTCGCCGCGCTGGTGGCGATGTTGTTTGCCGTGCTGATTGCCGCGGATGGCGTGATCCAGGAGTTCGTGCTCATGCCGCGTTTTGTGAATCTCGAACGCGCCGGCGCACGGACGTCGATGACCCGCGTCGTCTACGCGCTCGATCGAGCGAACGAACGCCTATTGCTCAACGATGAGGAGTGGTCGAACTGGGCGGAGCTCTATCGGTACATGCAGGACTTCAATCCGGCGTTCATCTCCACGTACACCACCCCGGAAGCCATGACGCCGCTCAAGGTCAATGTATTGATGCTCATCGACCGCGACGGCAGGGTGGTGTTTTCCGCCGCGCGTGACCTCGCGAGCGGCCATCCGTTGGATCTCGATCTCGCGAAACGTACGTCGCTGCCGCAGAACTTTCCCTGGCTCGCCAACCTCACGTCCGGGGTGCCCGCCCGCGGCCTGGTGCGCACCAATCGGGGCGTGATGATGCTCGCGGCGGCGCCGATCTTCGACGGTTCCGGCGGCGGCCGCGCGCTCGGCGTGACCTTGATGGGGCGCCTGTTGACCGCGGCGCAGTTGCACGAGATCGGAACGCTGGCCCAGGCCGCGCTCAGCAAGCGGGTGACCTCCGATGCGGCGCCGGTACCTGAATTGGTCGAGGACGATGCCGTCACGCACGTGTTTCACACCTACACGGACATCTACGGGCGGCCTGCGATGACGCTGCAAGTCGATGTCCCGCGCAGCATCACCTCCCAAGGCCGCGCGGCCATCCTGTATTCGACGCTGTATTTGTTTGCCGCCGCGATCACGATTCTGGTGCTGTTGTTGGTGGTGCTCAATCGGGTGGTGCTGAAGCGGATCAGCCGGGTGACGCGCCATGCCGTGGCGGTGGGCGCCGGCGGGGACTTGACGGCGCGGCTCGATTTCGCGGGAGACGATGAGATCGGCCGGCTCGCGCGCGAGTTCGACCGCATGGTCGAGCGGGTCGCCGAATCGCGCCGTCAGTTGGGAGACCAGTCTTTTCAGGCCGGCTTCGCCGAGCGTGCCAAGGGCATCATGCACAACCTCGGCAATGCGATGACGCCGCTCGGCGTGCGGCTCTCGATGCTCGCCGGCCGGCTGCGCAGCGCGCCGGTCGCCGATGTGACCGCCGCGGCAGGCGAGCTCGCGCAGGACCCGAAGGATCCGCAGCGGCGCAATGATCTTGCGCAATTCGTGCAGTATGGCTGCGAGCAGATCGAGAGCACGATCACCGAGGCGCAGGCCGACATGGCCGTCATGGAGCGTCAGGCCTCGATCGTCACCTCGACCCTCGCCGAGCAGCGGGCGAGCGCGAGCGACGAGCATGTGCTGGAGTCGGTGCGCCTGCCCGAGCTGCTCGCGCAAACGCTCGACATCGTGCCCGATGGCTGCCGGCGGACCCTCACCGTCGAGACGGATGACTCCTGGCGCGCCGTCGGGGTCGTCACCGTGGCGCGCACGGTGCTGCGGCTGGTGCTGCAAAACCTCATCATCAATGCCGCGGATGCGGTGCGTGAAGCCGGTTTGGGCCAAGGGGCGCTGCGGCTCACGGCGGGCATCGAGCGCGGCGAGGGTCAGCCGCAGCTGCACATCGAGTGTCAGGACAACGGCAACGGCATCGCTCCGGAGCACCTGAAACACGTCTTTGAAAAGGGCTACTCGACCAAGTCGCGGCACACCAACGAAGGCATCGGTCTGCACTGGTGTGCGAACGCGGTGCGCGCACTCGGAGGACGCATCTGGGCCGTCAGCGAGGGCACCGGGCTCGGCGCGTCTTTGCACGTGATCTTGCCCATTTCCGGGCCCATTTCCGGGCCCATTTCTGGGTCGATTTCTGGCGAAGAGGCACTCCATCATGCTGGCTGAGAATCACCGTTCCGTGCGTATCCTGGTGGCCGACGATGAGGCGGAGGTGCGGGACACGTATCGGAAGATCCTCGCGCCGCCGGAATCGGGCAGCAATGCGGATAAGTTTCAGGCGCTGCGCGCCAAGCTCTACCAGGGCAAAGAGGGGGCGCCGGGCCGCGCGGCTTCTAGCCGCCCGGCCAAGCCCCGCGATGCCACGCCGCTGTTCGATATCGTTTACTGCGACGGCGCGGAAGCCGCCGTCGAGGCGGTGCGCGAGTCGCTCGCCGCACGGCAGCCGTTCGCCATCGCGTTCCTGGATATGCGCATGCCGCCGGGACCGGATGGAGTCTGGGCCGCGACGCGCATTCGCGAGTTGGATGCGGCGATCGAGATCGTCATTTGCACGGCCTATTCGGACGTCGACGCACGCGAGATCGCGCAACTGGTGCAGCCCGAGGAGAAGCTGTCGTACATCCAAAAGCCGTTTCATCCGAATGAGATCCGGCAGACCGCGCTGTCCCTCGCGAGCAAGTGGCGTGCCGAACATCGAATCATCAATCTCACCCATTTCGACACGCTCACCGGTCTGCCCAATCGCGAACAGTCGCGCGCCCGGCTGACGAGCGCGATCGCGGCCGCACAGCGCGGCAGGCCGCTCGCCGTGCTGTACCTCGATCTCGACAACTTCAAGCGGGTCAACGACACCTTGGGGCATGGCGTCGGCGATGAATTGCTCTGCGTGGTCGCGGCGCGGCTGCGCGGATCACTGCGGCCGGGCGACATGGCGGGGACCGGCAATCCGGGCGTGGGCCCCTTTGACCGGCACGTATCGCGCTTGGGCGGAGATGAATTCATCGTGTTGCTGCCGGATTTGGACTCGGCCGAGGATGCCGCCCGGGTGGCCGCGCGGCTGATCGACGATCTGCAGCAGCCGATACAGCTCGGGCCTGAGTCGGTGGTGATCACGCCGAGCGTCGGCATTGCCATCCACCCGCGTGACGGCGCGGACGTCGATACACTGCTCCGCCATGCGGATCTCGCCATGTACCATGCCAAGCGGGTGGCCGCCGGCAACTACGAGTTCTTTCATGCCGGCATGAATGACGCCGCCGCGAAGCGCTTTGCGATCGAAGGAAAATTGCGCGGCGCCCTGCAGGGCGGCGAGTTGTACCTGCAGTATCAACCGCAGTTCGACGTACTGACGGGCGGTGTGTCGGGTATGGAAGCGCTGCTGCGCTGGACCAACCCGGATCTCGGGCCCATCGATCCCGGGGAGTTCATCCCGGTGGCCGAAGAGACGGGCTTGATCCTCGACATCGGCGACTGGGCGATCCGCAGCGCCTGCCTGCAGGCCAAAGCGTGGAGCGAGCAAGGGTTGCCGCCGATCCGCATGGCCGTCAACGTGTCGGGTCAGCAGTTCTCGCGCAAGGATTTCCCGGCGCGGGTGGAGGCCATCATCCGGGAAACCGGCATCGATCCGGCGATGCTCGAGTTGGAAATCACCGAATCGGTGGTGATGACGGACGAGCAGGCGTCGGAGCTCGCCTTCGCGCAATTGAGGGTGCTCGGTGTCTCATTGGCCATCGATGACTTCGGCATCGGCTACTCGAGCTTCGGCCGACTGCGCCATTTTTCAGTGAACCGCCTGAAGATCGATCGCTCCTTCGTGACCAGCCTGATCGACTGTACCGATGACCGGGCCATTGCGGGCGCGATCATCGCGATGTCGCGTTCGCTTCGGATCAGCGTCACCGCGGAAGGAGTCGAGAACTACCCGCAGCTCGCGTTTCTGCAGGAGCATGCCTGCCATGATGCGCAAGGCTACCTCTTCAGTCCGCCGCTCGATGCGGGCGATGCCTTCGACTTGATGCGCCGCGCGTCGGACGCCGCGGCGGGGAGCCGCTCGGAGCGCTTTCGCGCCATCGTGTCGTAACGCCGCGCCGTTACTTCGGCGGCGGCGCGTCCGGTGCCGCTGGACCGTTGGCCATGGCGCCGGCGGCGATCGGAAAGAGCACGTGCACGGTGGCCCCAAGTCCGGCGCCCTCGCTCACCGCCCAAATTCGCCCGCCGAGCGAGCGCACGGCGTTCGCGCACCAGTGCAGGCCGATGCCTTCGTCGGTGTGGTGGGACTTGGTCGAGTAGCCCTTCTCGAAGACGTGTTTCAGGTGCTCGGGCGCGATGCCGTTGCCGTTGTCCTGACACTCGATGTGCAACAGCGGCTGACCCTCGCCGGGCTCGATGCCCGCGGTCAATCGCAACCTCCCTTGTCCCAAGCGCGCCTCGCGCACCGCATCGGCCGCATTGATGATGAGGTTCTGCAGTACGAGGCGCAGCACCGTGCGTGCCACCGTGACCACCCCCACGGCGCGCCACGAGTCATCCGTCTCGACGGTGAGGGTCCGCCGGCACGCATCCGGCACGATGTCGAGGGTTTGCGCCAGGAGCTCGGGCAGGCGCACCGACTCCAGCACGTGCTCGTTGCTCGCGCTCGCGCTCGCGCGCTGCTCGGCGAGGGTCGAGGTGACGATCGAGGCCTGGCGTTCCATGACGCCCAAATCCGCCTGCGCCTCGGTGACGGCGCTCTGGATCTGCTCGCAGCCATACTGCACGCATTGCGCGAGGTCTCTGCGCCGCTGCGGATCCTTTGGGTCCTGTGCGAGTTCACCCGCCGCCGCCGCCACATCGGTGACCGGGGCGCCGCGCAGCCGACCGCCGAGCGAGGCGAGGTGCGCGCCGAACGACGCCATGGCGGTTTCCAAATGGTGCATGATGCCGCGCGCCAATTCCGCGTAGCCCGCGTGGAAGGCTTGATCCACCAACTGGCGGCGCGACTCCGCGACCCGCTCGACCATGCGGTCGAACTCGCGCGCGAGCCGGCCGATCTCATCGTTTCCGGTGAAATTGAGCCGCGCGGTCAAGTCGCCGCCGGCGCCCACCGCCACCGCATGCTGTGTCACGCGGGCGATCGGGTCCAAGACCAGCCGGTTGAGCAGGACGATCACGACGATCAATACGACGATCGCCGCGGCGACCAGGTACACGAGCGAATAAGTGACGGCGGCGTGGGCATGTGCCGTCAAGCTCCGCGGCACATCCACCCGCAGCGTCATCACGGGTCGGCCGTCAATGTCATCGTACGTGTGGAACACCTGGGTGATCGCACCGGTCTCGATCAACGTGGGCGAGAGTGAGGGCGAGGGCGAGGCCGCGGGCGAGGCCGAGGCCGCGGGCGACGCAGGCGTCGCAACGGGCGGCTCCTGCAGGGCGAGCGTCGCCTGGGCCTGCGTACCGATTTCGTGCACCTGGGCCGGCGTCAGCAACCGGCCGAGGATGGCGAGCCCCATCGATTGCCCCTTGCCCGACCCATCGAGGATCGGGGACGCCGCGAGCATCATGACGCCCTGGTCGGTGCGGATCAGACCGTGCAGCGAGCGCCCCGTCGTCAATTCCCGGCGCCAGGGAAACCCCGGCGGCAACGCGTGCAACTTCGCGAGATCGATGGAGAGCGGCTGCGCCGAGCCGACGGCACGCGCGGCCGAGAACGCGACGTCGCCGTTGCGGTCGACCAGCAGCAGCATGTCGACCTTGAGCGGCGCCATGGCCACCGGCGTCGTGTAGGTGGCGAGAAACGCCGGATTGCGGTTCTGCATGAACTGGAACAGTTCACCCCAGTCCGACCAGTCCGAGGCGGTCGACTCCAGGCCTTCCAAGCTCCGGTCGAGCGCGAAGCCGACCCGGGTCATGGAGGTACGCGCGTCGGCTTGCTCGAGCGAGGCGAAGCTCGGCATGATGCCGTGCTCTTCGATCAGGACTTGCATCGCGACGAGTGCGCCGAAGAGCGCGGCGACCAACGCCATGACCTTGAACCGGATGTTCATCGGTCTTTAATAGCAATAAGGTAAGCGGCGGTCGAATCAGGCCGCTGAATCTTGAACGCCGCTCAAGAATTGGCGCTCGGCAGTGTGATGCTTTCCGGGTGGGCTTGACATAACACTGCGCCACCCGGTCGTGGTATATTTTCTGCGCTGTCCGGGCGCAGGGGGTGACCTGAAGATGAACGGATCAACCGAGTAATGGCGTGCGGATCAACCGAGTGATGGCGTGCGCCGTTTCATCT
>Ga0209611_10008964_pt1 | contig 15358 bp, 6 predicted proteins | sample S1TSphgellanicum_3_FD_187693 | JGI IMG/M metagenome (GOLD analysis project Ga0209611, IMG submission 187693) | Host-associated microbial communities from peat moss isolated from Minnesota, USA - S1T2_Fc - Sphagnum magellanicum MG (SPAdes) (version 2) | ecosystem: Host-associated > Plants > Peat... | reverse complement strand
AAAAAAAAAAAAGATTCTGGGCTGTCCTGCCCTGCCCTGCCCCTGCCCCTGCCCTGTCCTGCCCTGCCCCTGCCCTGGGCTGTTTGTCGTGACAGACAGACAGACACCTCGGTTCAGGTCCTCAAAGGTTTTGAGGACCTCGCTCGTTTCAGGACCTCGTCTCGTCTTGTTTTTGTCGCCACAGACAGACGGACACCATGTTTGCTTTTATATATAAGATTGTAGGCTAGGGTCCATTTCCACATTGACAAAACGAATAATTATATATTTTAAAAAAAGAATTCGTTTTATTAATTTTAAAATTATAACATTTTCCATCATCTACTATGACATTGTGATATGAATAGTGAAATTATTCAGGGTATAGCCTATGATAATTAGGATGATTTTCAACATGTCAATTTCATATTCTTGTAAAATCTCATTTCACTATTTCAAGGATTATTTAATGATGAAACTAACCTTAGGATAAGGTATACCTTTAACAAATAATTATGGAACTAAAAAGGGGTAATATTTTATGCAATGTGAATTTTGGCATTCAACTTGATATTTTATGTATTTAAAAAAAATTGTTGGTTTAAGAATTCTCCTTTCTTCTTTTTCATTGCTTTCCTTTCATTTTGATAAAAGCTTACCAAACATCAATAAAACAAAGCATCCAAAAAGGGGGAAGAGAAAGGTAAAAGATGGAAGGATCCAAGTCTAAACAAAAAGAAAAAATCACCAACAAGGGTGGATTGCAAGGGGAACATGAACAAATCAAATACTCAAACCCCTTGTAGCAAGGAAAACATCAGATAAAGAGAGGGGAAAAACACTTGAAAAAACATTTAGCCTAGAAGAATCTTCACCTATAATAACAACATGCCTCAAAATAGAAGCCACATGCATTTGTTGCAATGCCATTGACACATTTTGTTTATAAAATGAACACAAAACTAAAAGAAGAGGGCCTCTAGAGCTTTTCACGCTCCATGCCGTGTTGGCACATTGATGAAAAAAATTATCAACTTGTTGATGCAAACACCCAAAAAAGTTTATGGCTAGAGGGAAAACTTAATCCATTGGGTATTGATGGCAATAAAGGCCATCCTTAGCCTAAAGTGCAATTGTAATATCAACCCCACAAAATCAAGTTGCTCGTGAAACGAAATTTGTTCAAGTGGGGTCAACAATAGCAATGTCAACCAATGTTTAAATGCCATCCATCAAAACCACAATGTCAACTTGCTAATGCGTAAATTGAAGAGTAGGTGATGGAAGAACGTGGGTCTGTTCACGTAAAACATGAAATATTACATCCTTTGTGATAGACACAAAGTCATCTTGCATTGCATCATGGGAAGCCATCCATGGGCACAACAAAGAAGGTGGATCTCTATAAGGCCCAAAGGTTGACCACAAATGTAATGTGACAAACCAAGGGCCAAGGGATGGGAGAGGCCCAATTGAGTGTGTGATGTAGTGGAAAAAACCTTTGAAATCAAATTTTAAAAAATGATCATTAAGTAAACAGACAATCACACACCCAAGCTTAGCCCTACACAAGATCTCAAGCACATCCAATAAGAATCAAAAGATAAATTAGAGATGATGCTGTAAAAAAATGGTCATGCAATCTCTTTGAAATATTCTTATGAAGTCAATATATGTTCTTATTTTTGCCAATTGTTCAAAAAAGGGGATGCATGCCATTTCCACTAGGAGAAGAAGCTCTCGCATTAACCTCAAGTGGGCATGGAAGGATTGTGAACCTAAAATGTTTATTCCTATCGCTTCCAACAAGAATGGGCAAAAGTCTAACAAGAACTTAGAGGCAATGATAAGGGCAACAAGAGCCCAACTCTTTAGATGGGATGTTCGAGCAATGCACATTGCAAAAATGAAGCTTAACCTTCCATTAGAAATCAGGAGACAAACTTGTCATTAGATTAAAGGAACTTAAGGGCACTCAAAAAAACATGAGCCCAAAAGCTTTTTAAAAACTCCCAATATAACCAAATTGAAAGTGACAAGTTGGCTTCAAAAACTTGAAAGAAGGGAGATCAGCAAAACATATAAGAAGGCTTTTGAATGAAACATTAAAGAGGATCCCAAATGCTACCTAAATATCCCTAACCTTAGGAACACATCAACATGACGAACATCCTCATCCAAAGCCTCTTACAAAAGGGTGATGAGGAGGAACCACAACAAAAAATGATACTTAAGATTCTAATGTTGTTGATAGGATAATAAATACCAGCTAGGAGGGCAAACCCAAGAGGCAAGCTAAAAGGGCCCAAACCAAACATTTGCAAGGTTGAACAACTAATTTCAAATAAACTAATTAAGAGACAAAATTATTGAAAGCAAAGGGAACAATAAGGGCAAGGGCAAGGATATGGGTGTAGTATATTGAAGTTTAACTTAAATAACCTACTTTAGCCAAATTTAGCCCAATACGATTTAATTTAGCCAAATTTAGCCCAATACGACTTAATTTAGCCAAGTATAGCCAAGTATAGCTTAACATAGCCAAGTTTAATTTAACATAATGTAGTACAACCTAGTTTAGCTTAAGTAGCCCCAAGGTCAATTAGGTTACTTAGGTTTTACCTTGAAAGACCTAAATTTACTTAAAATAGCCTATGGAGGCCTAAGTTAATTATTGGGTGGCTTAAGTTAGCTTAGGTCAACCTAGGTCAACTCAAGGTGACCTAGGTTAACCTAGGCTAAAAAAACTTATTCTTTATATGTTTGTGATAACTTCACTTGGCACGAAAAAAAAATGGTGGGGCAATGGCAAAGGAATTCGCCTCTCAAAGTGGAGGTGAAGGGTTCAAATCCTCATCCTACATAAACCTAGGTTTCTAGGGATGTATAAGTGGGTAGCCTTCCTAGGATGTTATGTGGCTAACATAGCCTAAGTCATTTAACCTATAGTGCATAACCTAGGGTTCTTAGCCTAGTAGGTGGCATAGGTTAGTTCTCAAGTGTTATTATTTGACCAAAAGTTGATTATCATGTAGCATCATATAATTGGGTAAGAAAAACAATTTCATTATTCTATATTGCCATGTGTTAATTAATAAGTGGTTAATTCAATCTTGAATTCATCCTAGGTTGCCATGTGGAAGCAAGACATTAATCAAAATAAATTATAATTATATTTAAAACTTAAATTTTGGTTGTTGAAGATGTCTAGTAGTATGGAGAACATAATCACAAATGCCATTTATGATTACACCATTTTTTGTGACTAGTGGTAAATACATATGGACTAATAGTCATGTAGTCATGGCTAGTCATATATGTGGTTTAAGATTATAATGCCAATCACTTATGTAGTTGTATTTGCCATGTTTTGATGTAATGAGAAGCCACATGGGAATTCAATTATTGAAATTGAATGAAACCACTAGATGAATCCTTGAGGTCAAAAAAATCTCGAAAATGTTTAAAGACCATGCTTAATAGATCACTTGTTAACAAATGTGATATGCACAAGAAAGCTAACTTGAAAAAATTCATTGAAAGTTCCATGTTGTGTTCAGTTAAAAATCCATCAATGAGTTTAAGTAGGGGGAATTTGAATTTGAAGGATGCAAGACTTATAATGCGTAAACTATCTTTGATGATGTTGGAACTAACACAAAAGGGGCAAAAACCCTAGTTGCACATGTAAACTCCTTGGCATGCCCAAAGGTTAAGTTGCATTGTAAGCAATGCAAAGAGGCACAAAAAGAGTAGAAACTAGAAAAGGCAAGGTTGCCAATAAAATTCAATCCAAAGACAAAATCGTCACATGTGCACATGCTTGAAAAAGATGTTTTGGTGAAGTTCCTTCTAGTCCTTGGACAAAAATTGTTGAAGTTGCACCTTAGTATCCTTATGCCCAATTGTTCGATCATGAGGGGAAGGACATTAAGATACCATTGAGGGAACAACAATAATAGGTGTCAAGTAGCCACATCAAGGGGTTTTGAGAAAGTTGATTCAAAAGAAGGTGAAAAGCAACTTGCACTTCTTAACACAAAACCAAAAGAATGCGCAAATATATTTGAGGTCAAGGAAGACCCAAATGGAAGGCACTAAAGGGATTCAATGTTAAAATCCAAGCCCCAGTCATTGTGGGGGGAGAAGGGGCTAGAGGTGTGACGGAGGAACTAGGGGTGCTATCATAATGCAAAGTTGAAAAACCTAACAATGCTTCTTGTGATAGGCCATGCCATGTTGCAAAAATAAAATGCCGCAATTAGAACAAGGGATGTTGTGTTAAGCCCCACTCGTACCCGCCTCTTTGTCCTTTATAATCTTGAAGGCAAGTCTATAGTACGGCAAGTATAACTTTCATTTGTAGGAGCCAAAGATCTCCTCACCTTCAAAATGTGCAACTCCAATTATGAAAGATGGGTCAAGGGCATATTTCCTTTATAAGTTGGGTAGGTTACACAAGAAAACTACATTCTAGATGTTTTGTTTTGAGGCCATTGTTGAAAACTTACATGAGATTATTGGAGCTACAAAAGAAAACAAGAAGAAAATGTTAAGGATTTAAGGCTTGGCCAATAACAAGAACATATAAACTATTGATTTCATTGAATGGTCAAAATGAATTCAAAAAACACACAAGTTATCCAATAACACTACTTTATATAAAGACTATAAATCATTTTGCCCTAAACTAACTTTTCCATTCAAATGAGTTTTTGAATGAAATGTTTTGCAACTTGTTATTAAAAAATGCTTAGAGTTTCCCCAATACATCATGTAATTTTTTTGTTAATAATTTTTGAGGCAATGTGATTTTTAAAAAAATGTGTAGATTATTTGCAAATTTAATGTTTCATTTTGAAAAATAAACACAATTTCAAAACATGGTATAAAAAAGTTATCTATTTTAGGGCTCACTTTTTGAATATTATAAGATAAAACTTTGCTTAATAAATCATGTGTATTATATGTGGCAAAGAACTCAAGATTCTAAAAAATATAGAAACCTACTTTGAATTTTAAAGTTTAAAATTCCACATTAAAAAAATTGTGAATGATTTTTGAGTGTGGTTAGTATGCTTTTATCATTTTTTTTTTATCATCAAAATTTTTATTATATTATTATTTTATAAAAAATTATTTTTTACAAAATATTTGTTCACTTTTAAAAGTCTTTAATTAAAAAAAATTGGATCAAAGGAATTTTTAATTTTGAGTTTCCTAACATTCACATGACTCATGAGTAAAAATTGACATCTTGCCATGATTACCATGGTTTAAAATAGACCTCTAATTTTCAATGGTTATTTTTGACATTTGATGCCTTTTTTGGTTCCTTTAAATGTGTTTTAATTTGAATTCATCTAGATCATCTAAATTTTGCCGCTTTGTTTTAAACCATGCACTTGAAATTAACCTCATTTTACTATTTTGTCTAACCCTTAAATGTGTGAATGGCATAGTGGTTACTTTAATTCACAAATTTACATCATATTAATCCAAATCTAGATGTTAAAATGGGAGAACAATATAGGTTTTTTGAAAACGATTATTTTGGTGGTGAATTTTTGTTATTTTGTCAAAGAAATTTCACATTATAAGAATAATGTGGAATGTTTTTTTCCAAAAACAATTTGTTAGATTATGAAATCAAAGAATTGAATAGATTTTTTTTTAAACGTTTATTACAGCAAGATGTAGTCAAGTTCATTTTATATTTGATTAAACTTTGATTGAACTTGAACAAATTTACCATGGTGAAAATGGTTAACCCCCTAGTGAATACCAATGGTTATGGACAAGTGATTTCACTAATATGTAATCAAATTCATTAGTAGTTAATTCACTAGGTTATTTTTTAGTTCATATCTTGGCTAGATTAAGAACCTAAACTAGATTAAGCTAAGAACTTAAGTTAACCACTTAGAAATTTAGATTAAATTAGGCACCTAGGAACTTAGATTAGGCTACTTAGGGTAAGTTAAAAATCCAGGTTAACCTAAGCTACCTAACATAAATTAGGAACCTAATTCACTTAGTCCACCAACTTAGGGTGTAAGTGTGAAGGTTTGAACCTTTCCCTTCACTTCATCTACATGCTTAAGGAGCAAGTTCTTAACCATTGGACCATCATATAAATAAGTGAAATTATTTGTCATTATATATATTATTATGCACATTTTTTTCTTAACCTATTTAGGTATTTACCCTAGGTATTTTTGAAACCTATATGTTATTTTGTTACCTTACGTTACATGTTATGATGTAGCTTAAGATACTATTAAAATAGGCTACAATAGGTTATTATTAGGTTAGTGTAAACTACCATAAGTTAAATTCCTAAGGTAAACATGAGCTATTTTTAGGATAGTGTAAAATATCCTATATTATTCTTAAGTTAATGTAGTCTATTTGTAAGCTAGTGTAAGTTAGTGTAAGCCAGTGTAAACTACTTTAAGCTATTCGTAACTACCATTAGTTAGGTTTTAAAACTAATTTAAACTATTTTTTGGTTATGTGTAAGCTACCATAAGTTAGGTTCTTATGTTAATCCTAGGTTATTCATAGGTTACTTTAGGGCTAAGTATAGGATACCATAGGTCATAAATTTGTAAGCTAGTCTTAGGTTATTATTTTGTTAGAGTAAGTTATCCTATGTTATTATTAAATTACCATAGGCTAGGATTTTATACTAATCCTAGGATATTCCTAGGCTATTATAAGCTATTATACATAAGAAATTTTATTTTAATTATTTTAAAGTATTTTAGGCTACTCCACCCTAGGCTATTCTAAACTATTATACCATAGGTTATTCTCAATTGTTTTAAATTATTCCACTTTAGTCTATTCAAAGTTATTTTTTATAATTTAATGTTATTCCATTTTAGGTTTTTAGAGTTATTTTAAGCTTTTCTACCTTATACTATTTTAGGTTATTTTACCCTAGGTGATTCTTGGCTATTTGAGAATACTCAAGTGATTTTTAGTTATTTTAAGGTTATTTTAGGATATTATATCATAGGCATTTTTAGTTTAAGATGAAATAACTTAAAATATGATAAAATATAATGGCCTTAAATAACCTTCAATAACTTAGGGTAAATAAATTAAAATAATCTAGAATAATTTATAATAGCCTAGGATGGAATAAATTAAAATAGTTTAGAATAATCTATAAAACCTAAAAATGAACTATTGTCATTAATGAATAGTTTTTGATAAATTAGGGTAAAACAACTTAAAATAGCCTAAGGTGGAATCATTATGAAAAATCGTGTCCATGGCAACTAAACTATTTTGAAATTAGAGCTTGAAAACAATTAATGTACAACTATGTTATAATTGTCCCCTGGAAATATGAAAATTAATTAATAAAATGTCATGTTAAAAAATCAACGAGTTTGATTGTAATTGCAAGTTAGTTGCAAGATGGAAATATATATATTTAATAGAATGTACACATCATAGATATAAGTGTAGTTAACCATGTTTGTCTTTGTTGGCAAGTTGCATTATATTAATGTATTACAACTACGTTATAATTAAGGTAAATGTAGCACCTAATCAACAATTACTTTGCAACTAATGTATGGCCTTAACATATATGATCATGTCACATGTGTGCATCTTCATTGCCCATTAGATATGACACCTTCAACTTATTTGCAACTAATCGTTAATTATGATTCCCATTGATATAATTAGTTGTACCACTATATAAGTAGTATTTTTTCCACTTTTTTGTGACTATTTTTCAATTGTTTTACTACTAGTTTTCCATTACATTGCAACTCACAACATATGTCGCCCTATAGACCTATTAATCCATAATTCATTGAAGGTGAAATTTTTCTTTTGAACTAAAATTAAAAGCAATGTGTATATTGTATTACAAATTCAATTAGGGTGTACATATGGATTTGCCTTTATATACCTCAATGTTTTATACCTTAAACATTTAATTGATTCATCAACAAGGGTTGATTCCTTTAAATTGATCATGTGCTTATGTCTAATATCAAGAAATTCAAGATGAACTAGAAAAGATAATTTTGTTCCTTCTAGCAATTGATATTTAATAAATATGTAAACCAAACTAATCAAATCAATTAAGTTAACACATGGACATTTTAGTCAAGTTAACCACATGATCATTATATTTCAATTGCTCATACTAGTTGTAAGGTCAAAGAAACATAAAATATACAGAAAAAGTAAACATCTCCATTTTAACCTTACGTTGCTCATATAACTACCATAAAATAACATCAAATTAGGTGAAAGTATGTGTCAAGTAACATTAGTTTGCTATATTAAATTTATAAGAATCTAATTCTTAAAAAAATAAAAGCAAATGAATTTAAAAAGTAAATAAAAAATACATTTGAAACCAACTGAAAAAATGTGTTCAAACCTACTTTTAGGTTAGAAAACCTACTTAAAACTTACTTTTGTAATTTGAAATATGAAAATCAATGCACATTAGTTTAAACATATTGTATTTAATCATTGAAATGAAAACATTCAATGTTCCACAATTCTACAATGGGTTTTGTCATTATTTTAAATCTACTTGTTCTAGTTTTGACAAGGTGATCAAGTTGTTCACTTTATCTTGTTCACACCCTGTAATACTAGTTGAAATATTTATGAAATATTCCATTTCACATTGAAAACTCCAAACTTTCACATGGAGTTTTTGATCAATTACATTTCTAAGGATATTTATAAGGTGACATATTAATATTTGTCACAAAAAACATAGGGGATAATTATAGGATTTATAGTTTGATAATTATGATTATAATAATTGTAGTTAGTGTAAGATGTGGAGTTTTCAAAATGTCAAAAGCGAGTCACCTAACCATGCTTTTATAATGAAAATTTAAAATGATGTAAAGGTATGGTTAGGTTTTTACACCTTTACATGAAAATATAATGCAACATCATTTTGGGCCATATGAAATAAATTGAACAAAAAAATCAATTTGTGAAGCATGATTTTAAGAACATTTTGTTTTAAAACATTCTAATCCTTAACATGACTACTTCTTTATATCTTATTTACACCCAAATAGGTAGGTAGGCAATAAGTGGGTAGGATATAGGTAAATGTATTAGAATATCATGTACCTACCTCATACAACGTACCTACCCATTACTTATCTTCTTATGTATTTAAATAATGTAATGAAATGTGAAATAAACATGTTCATAACAGTATTTTGACAAATTTTATTACATCATGAAGATGTAATGCATTAATTAAGGATCAGGTTTTTCTTTGTGAAGGTGAAGGGTTCAACTCCTATTATTTGTGACATTTTAATTAGGGTAGGTTAGATAGTTACATCCTAGGTAGTTAGGCTAAGTAGCTATTTATTTATTTATTATACACCATAGAATTTATATATATATATTCATTTGCCATAGAAATTGCATATAAATGACATAAATGACTATTGTTACCATAATTACAAATGGCATAAACAAGTTTAATTTGACTATGATGTAATTGTTGTGGCATACATGAATGCATTTGCTATTAGAAACATTATCATTTAAATTTATTAAATACTTTCAACATTAGTACAATATTTGACTCTATCACAACCCTAGCTTTGGGTTCGCGACCAAGGCAAGGGCTTGCAAGGTTGTAGGCCAAGAGGGAAGCCTGAGAGTGAAGGAAAGTATGAGGGAGTGAACCCTCACATTCCCAAAGGATCTTCCACTTTGGGAGTTGGAGTCCCAGTGGACTCCCGAATGTTTAGAGAGTGATTGCAAGGGTCAAAACCCAATGGCTCGAGGAGTTCTTTATACCATTGGAAATCTATTGGAACGTAGATGTCTAAAATGGGTTTGTATGACCCATTTGGACATCTAAAACACAAGTTATGGTCAAAAGAAAGGTCAAAAGTCAAATTGGCAATTTGACTCCCGACCACTAAAAGTCAAGAATCAACCCGATTTTCTTGCATGTAGGTGGCGTGCAACATACCTTTTGAAAATTCTTGACAAGAACTACAACTTTGTTTTAGACCTCATCTCAATTGGAGGTCTGCACACAAAGTTATGGGGCCCCAAAGTCGCGGGAGTCCCAACTTTGGCAATTTCGGGATTCCCACTTGGGAGTCTTGGGACAAAAAGCCATTTGGATGTGGGTTTCGTGGAGAGGCACAAAATATACTATAAGGGGAAAGGTGGTGGCTTCCCCCAAGTCCGGGCCGTGCTGAGTCTTATGAGTCCGAGTTGCCCGTGGTTCGTCTTAGCACCAAAAGTGTTCCAACTATGCACTAACCACCTTGTGTTGGTTTTGTGCAAGTTTGTGTGAGTAGTTGATGCTTGTCACTTTTCCTAGTCCCATCTCGGAGCTCCAACACGCCCCTCTACCCCCCTCAAAGTGTTGTGAACGAGGGAACGTGCTTTGATTCCTTATTCTTCCGCTATTTTCAGTTTGGACTCACATTTGAGTCCATTAAGGAGCTTGGGGGTGCGTCAGACATGATCATGAACAATATTTATCAACACTTTTACATAGTAATATAATGTGACATTTCTTTTGTCATGAAGTTTTTTGGTCATTGTGAAAGGATAGATTTTTAGTCCATCCCTTTCTAGAACTAATCCTAGCCTACCACATCATCCTAGCAAGCAAACCTATTGCTTTCTAAAGAATCATTTTAAATGGCAAATGTGGTTCATTTTATCTTGTTTGCACCCAAATCATGTCATTTCATAGATCATGATATTTAAAATAAAACAATGTAAAGAATCATATATGAGAAGGTGAATGGAGATTGTACATTGACATTTGAAGAAGCCACGATTGTAGAGCAGTAGGTTTTCAAGCATTTAAAGTGAATTTGAAAAGATTTCAATTTTAATATATATATTTCTTTTGTTTTGTTCTTTATAACTTAAACTTGGTTTTTGGTTTTGATTTGGTCCTTTTACTTTAACAATTGTTGCAAAATAACCTCTCAGCAAGGAGAAGAACTTGGTAGCCAACTTAAAGTTAATTTGAGTTGGAAAAGAGTGTGGCAACAACTTTGATTATAATCCATATTATAATTCATTTGAAGACAATTGCAAAAACATTTTGTGATGAAGATGTAGAATGTTAAAATCTAGTGGAAGGGGGTCCAAAAACAATAAAAAGAGCCACAAAGGATGCATGGACACTGCTTAAAATTATACGCTGATTTTTTTTGAAAAAACACCAAGGGAACACATTAGTTTGGATTTTTAATTTGGTTTTTGGAATAAATTCCATCACTTGCAAAGTTGCAATCACAAAAATGCTTTTAAGGTAGTATGACCAAATTTTTTGTTGCTTAAAGGACTCTTAAAATGTCTTGAAATAATTTTAAGATGACATTTTTATGGGAATTTTCAAAAGTACACATTTGCATAATAATACAATATTGCAAATCTTTTAGTTCCAAAATTGTTAACCTATAAATTATCACTATTAAAAGGCAATTGTTTTTGAATATTTTAACTTTTATTCCTTCAATAGCCATTGGACTACCAAATTGGCACCTTTTTTATTTTTCTTTTTCAAACATAGTGAAGTTTTTAGGACAATAACCCTTAGAAAAATCCTTTAATGTTCGGTATGGGTTACCATTTCTTTGGAAAATAATAACCCTACTAACCATTTTCGGTAATTCTTTGATAAAGTTTATGTCACCTCTCAATTTGAATATTTAAATTCAACAATTTTTTTGTGTGGGGGCTTGTTGTTTTAATCTTTGGTAGAAGTCGATTTAGATCTTTAAAGTATTTTTCAAATTAGTACTTTCTTAATCAAGAAAAGATAAATTGTTTTGTAATTTTTACTTTTTTTTGGGTATTATTATTTTCTACTAGAATTTGATATTTTCTTGTAGTTCATATTTTATTTAGGAAATTGATATTGTTGTGTATGCTGAATTTTGGAACATAATGAGTACCACATTTTGTAAAAGTTTGAAATTGTGAGTATTTCTCATTGCATATTGAACTAATTTAGTAAAGGTCAATTAAGCCTTTGCAGTTTTGAGCTTTTGTTTGAAATTTTGCAACTTATAGATTGGTAAATTCTTTGCATACAATTATTTTTGGAATCCTCAAATCTTTTGAATATAACATTTTTACATATTTTATTATTTAATTTCATATTCCATTTAGCCATATCTTTGAGTGATCGTATAGTGACCCAAAAGAAAATTTCCTTGAATGATCAATCATGTTCTATCAAGTCAATTTTTTAAATTAATAAGTCATCCATTGTTCATGAAGACTCCCCCAAGTGGCACTTTTAATTATTTTAACATGAATGCACTCATTTGTAATATATTTCACAAGAAGGGCTAGATGTGTTGAACAATTCAAAATTCTTTTTACATGAGTCAATTTGATTTTAATTTTTGAATATCCTTAATTACTAAAATAATTCACAATTTTTGATCATTGTTAAAAACAAAGTTGCACATTTGACTATAATCTAGGTTTTGATGCAAAAATTTAATATGTTCAATATATTATGGATCATATTTGGTCTCAAAATCAATATCCAATTTGAAAAATTATATGAAAATAGCAAAGTTTGATATAATAAACCAATACATGGATGCTATGTGTCAAATAACTTTGGCCTTGATGCCCTTTTGCTCCTTTTATTATGTTTGGACCAAAGTGTCTTTTTCTTTAAGAAAATCGAAGGTGAAGTATGAGAGAAGGCCAACTATCATGGCTAATGTTGATGGCCTCTAGTTCCAAAATTTGGCCAATTGCACCAAAGCTTTTCCCAATTTTGATCCGTCCATTGTAATTAATATGTTCTATAATTTACAAGGGCCTACATTAGATGTATACTTATACATTTGCAATGTCATTCCTACATGTTTGAATTTTCTAATTTTGAGGTTGCAATTGACATTTTGTAATAATTTCATATGATATATATACCAATGTTGATCATTATGAAATTTTTTTTTCCATTTCCATTTGTAGATAATAAAACATTTGGATTTGACATTTTGTTTTGATGCTTTGATTTTGATCTTTAATTTAAAAATTTGAATAAGTCATTTTAGATATTTGAAAAAAATTAATATATGATGGTTGTGAAATAATAATCCAATTTGAAAAATAACTTTTTAATTTGAAACTTTGAAATAAAATAAAAATATGAAAATGAAATATTTATTTAAATTTTTTTGGAAAGGTAAATGCATGTTACGATGTACATAAAAAATTGTCACAATGGCAATTTTCAACATGTCATGGTGGATATTAAAAAAATAACAATGATGAAAATCTTACAAAAACTGATGGTTTGCGTCCCTAATCTACCATTATGTTATGAAATTGGTGCACATATGAACAATTCAATTATTAATTGGAGTACATTTTTAGGTTGCAATAATATTGGTGCAACATTACAATTGTAAAAATTGATTGAAATAGTAGTTTCAATGGAATTTATTTATAAAATTGTGCACATACAAAAATACAACCATAAGGAATAATCTTTTTTATAAAAATTTTCAATTTGTTTTGAACTCTTGGAGTTTAAATCAAATGATAATGTTGTAAGTACATTATGCAATGATAATGTCAATAATTATAAATTTTAAAGGTTGTAAAATATTTTTTCATTGAAGATATACTTGGTCTAAGTCTTTTCTTATCATTATACAAACATAATGTGGATTTTAAAATGATAAATTGTTGTCAAATTAGGGGTTTTAAATTTAAAAAAAAAAACCATTGGTGTACATTTATGCAAGGGCACAATCTTGAATCACTTGCATATTCATGGTTTTTATAATTCATTTTACTTTTTGAGACCCAAATCACATATATGTGATTTAAAAAATAATTCAAAAAAGTGACATGTTATGTGTTATTATTTTGGATATTATATCTAGTTGTAGTTTCCCTAAAATCATGTACACCCTACCATGCATTTCCCCAAAACCTCCCCATTCTATAAAACATTTGAAAAATAATCTTAAGTGTATTTTGGAGGGTGCTTTATATTCATGAATATCCCTTGGAAAGAGAAGAGATAATACATCTAATCTTTAAGAGTGGGAAGGATCTTAGTACACCTACTTATGGACATAGAAACCCTCCCCACTTTTAAGGAGTAGCTATAATATCCCTTGCCCTCTTATGCCTTGTGATCTACATATGTTTAGGGTTCATGAAAACCTCCACCTCATGCTTTACAATGGGTAAAGACCATATCTCCGGCGGACTTTCCCAAAATGCAAGGCCAAACTTGGCTAGTATTGTCTCATCCTATGCCCCTTGTTTTGTTTGGGAATGCCCCGACCTTGGGGCTTCACCCTACATGTAAAGAACTATTGAAATGTTGAAATTTTTGGAGTGTATTTTCTTGTCACTTCTCACATGTAATCTTGCATTGGATCTTATGACCAATGGAAGATCCCACCAACTAGTCAACATGACCTTATGAGTTTGTGAGTGTCCTGATTTTCAAAAGAAAGATGGCATTTCCTTATGTGGGTGATTTTGGGTAGCAGCACTCGACCTACCTTGTGACTGCTGCCTTAAAAATCCAGGCAGAGTCTAAATGTAAACCCTTCAGATCCAATACAGAATGAATTGGAAGAATTGTTCTATTGTATGTGGAGAGGATGGCATGATGCCAAATGAACACTTTGCGGAACCAATTGGAGGACTTAGATGACTTAGATGTAAGGTTCTGGTTTTGGTTCATCAAAATGAGGAGCCTTATAAAATGAGGAACCTTATGTGTAAGGCTCCTCTTTTCCTCTCAAATGAATCAGAGCACTCCCTTTATAAAGGAAAAAATCTACTGGTTCTTTACACTGGGTAAGGAGCTCAGACTGGGTTGTTCTGGGAATTTGGGTCAGGCCACACTTAGCAGCTTTGGCCTCGTGCAGGGTCCTCATTCCCAGAACAATACTCTTCTCTGTCCTTACTCTTTGAAGAGTTCAAGACAGAAGGATGCAGTTGTTGTGGCAGTGCATTTACAGTTGAAACATGAGTACCTTAGTTCAATCTCTGTGAACACTTGCCATTTTCCATACTCTATTTGTGAACTGCATATATCGTATGCGTCTGTAAACCATGCAGGTGCATATGCAAAAAAATTAAAAGTAATTTCCAGCAATTATGATTTGTAGATCTGACATGTTTGATGACACTGCCACTTCCAAGTTACCTCCTCCCCCAGGGACTTAGAGCCAACAATCTGAGAAAGGTTAGGGCATAAGGGCACAATACGGGTCATAATTTTCCTTGCTGGTTCTGTTCAGATGTTGTCGTGGATGGTAAATACTCAACCCCAAGAATCCATTGCACAATTTGTGCTTAACATCAAGAGACCATTGAATCA
>Ga0209611_10008961_pt1 | contig 15362 bp, 6 predicted proteins | sample S1TSphgellanicum_3_FD_187693 | JGI IMG/M metagenome (GOLD analysis project Ga0209611, IMG submission 187693) | Host-associated microbial communities from peat moss isolated from Minnesota, USA - S1T2_Fc - Sphagnum magellanicum MG (SPAdes) (version 2) | ecosystem: Host-associated > Plants > Peat... | reverse complement strand
ATTTTACCTTAGGTCATTGCTACTTCACTTTCTAAACACCCAAATCCCAAATTCATGTTTATATTCAATTACAATATAGTCCATAATATTTTGTCTTCCTCCATCCCAAATTTTAACCCTAAATTAGTGCAAAGGTTTTAAGGACACATGAAAAGACATGTTTATAACCATTTACAAAACAAATAAAATATGAATATTAATGAACCAAGTTTTCTAGTCAAAATAGCAGTTTTGATTCCCCATATATTCATGAAATTTTTAAAAAAAAGGTTCCAACATGTAGGTCATCCACCAATTTTGTAATGTTTGGAAACAATTCAAAAGAAAAATAAAGATAAAAATAAAAATAAAGGAAAGCAAAAGATTTTAATGAACCTAGTTGAATTATTAATAGTATTCACCGAAAATCAATCTCCACACACCTTAAAAGTTGCATAATTTTACTTTCTGGATTTGTTCTTTTTAGGTTTCAAAAGCACTTCACAAGCCTAGAAAAAATAGCAAACCAAAGACATGTCCTCATTGAATTCTATGGGTCATATCAATCCACTTAAGGTACATTCCTCTAGTTAATTGATTGAACTCTTCACACAATCTACAATATGGATAGGAAGAGGTTCATGATATCAAGATAAAAGGGTGACTAAATGCCCAAATGAATTGATCATGTGTATTATTTGATCAAATTGTTAGTGTCTTACACAAAAAAGGTGTTAAAGAATGATGTTGTAAATCCCCCATATCTAGTTTGTATAATTGATTCGATAACAAAAAACTTTGAATGTGGCAAGCTTCCAAACTTCTTTGAAAGTCTACCACACTATAACCACTTATGATTGATAAAATTGTGCTAACAACAAGATTGTCTTCAAAAATGGGATTTTGTAGGCTACACCCAATAATAAAATAAACAACTTCAAGAAGATTACACACCATGTAAGCTTGATTGTAGCATATGGATTCAAAAATGTTATTTTCAAGTCTATGGTGGGAAACAAGAATAAATGATAATATATGGACAATTCCAAATAGGACAATGAAAACAAGGCTATTGAATAAAATAGGCCCCAAAAAACTAGAATCATAATCATTTTTTGAATGCCACATAAATATAGGTTGTAAAAAACACCACAACAAATGTTGTCGATGGTGATGTTTTAAACATAATTCTCAATGCATTCAACAACACACAATGTTGTTGTGTGTCAAAAAATTAATTGTTGAAAATAGTCACATGTAACTAACTGACCTATTTGTTCTAACATGTTTACAAATATCCAAAAATCAAGTCTAGATAAAGAAGTTAAACACCACCCCCATCTCCACTAATAGGAAATATGACTATAATTAAAGCACATGTTGTCAACCTCCCAATTTGTTTGATGGGAATGGACAAAACAAATCAAGACCACATAACTTTTCAAGTCCCATGACCAAAAAATAATTTAAAAAAAGAATGAAAATTCCTTCAAAAATCAACCTTTAGTTAGTTAAAATGAAGGTGACTTACCAAGAGAAAATGACCAATAGATGCCAATACATAGACTAATTAACACCATGAACAAAGCCAACCAAATGTATTTCCTTGAACTTTATCACAATTTTCAATTAAACAATATGGTTTTAATACAAATTTATTACAATTTGAAATTCTACAAATATGTTCAAATGCAAATTCAATAAATTTTAACCCCCTAGACTTCAAGTTTGAGTTCAAAAACTCCTTGGTTGCCAACTCTAGATTTCACTTTTGCACTCTCAAATTCATCATCAATAACAACATTTATTGTTGTTCATTTATAAGTGTCACATAGGAATTCAACTGTGTCTTGGGTGGCTCCTTTCACCACTATGCCAAATATATTGTTTTTTGTTGATTTAGTAGCATTGAAATGTTTTTCCTTTATGGTTGAATGTGTGGCAACATCAAAAAAATTATTTTTGTTATCATTTAATTTGTTAAATCAACTACCTCTTCCAACCTCTTCTTCACAAATTTGATTATGTCATACATTTGTTATTTTGTTATTTCGAAAGTTGAAGATGCAATATTGTGTGCAGCTTTAACCAACTCCTTGGTTTTCCCAATTGCCTACCATTCTCACAACAATGACAAACTTGTATTCCTCATGCAATGTAGCAGTGAATTCACATAACACAATTTGTTCCAAAGATTGGCATATACACATGCACGAAGAAAAAAAAAGAATATATATATATATATATATATATATATATATATATATAGTTCAAAAGCAAACCAATGAAAGTATGACAAAAGCCTCAATCTATGAATGAAGATAAATAAGCAAAAGGATTTGATGAATGCATACTTTAACTACAATGTCTTTAATAGTAGTTATAATCTATGAGGTTTTTTTCTTTTCTTAAATCAACAATATCAAGCACCATGTTTCACATTGGCACTAATTCATCATTCTTTTTAATTGTTTTTGAGATGCACTTTTTCATAACAACAACAAAAGAACAAAATATTCAAACACAAATCCTTTGCCCCAAAGGAAAAAGAAAAGAAGAAAACATTAATGTTTGTTAAGGTGATGATTTCATGATTTTAAAAAACTCTATGTATATGTTTGTCAAATCATGGAGAATTTTAAGTTCTCACTTGAAATTTCCAACAAGATGAAAAACAAATATATTCGAAACCTTATACCTTATACCTTAAATCCTTAGATGTTTTCTTCTTCTTCTATGTGTAGCTATTTTTGGGAAGGTTTCTTTAGCTTTCAATGTATTGAATAAGGAAAAACAGCAACAAGTTTTTTAATAGTGGCATCCTCCAAGAGTGGAATCACTTTTACAAACACCTCACTTGTAACTATTATTTTCTCTTGAACAACAATTAAATGATCATATATGTAGCTTTCTTTTATTCCTTATTATTAAATTTATATATGGATTTTATCCTTGTAAGATTTTTTTCACTAAAATGGGCTCATAAGGGGACAACAAAAGCATCACGAAACCACCCAATGATAACAACAATAAACCCAATAGTGGTACATTATTCATCATGATCTTCCTTGTAAAAATTCCAATTTTCAAAACAACTTCTACAACCTTAATGAGTACCCATGAAGGTAGTAGCACAATACCATCATTCTTTTCCATTGTATTTGCCTCTTTGATGTCATCCTATAATTGTAAATTTTGTTACATTGATTTTCGTCCTCCTCCTAGCCAATGCCCCACACAACTCATGGTACCCAATCTTAATAAATTGTTTAAAGGATTTTTTTAGGTCACCAAGCATAATGACAATGATGAATCATGAAACATTTTTGTGAGATCTTTTTGCTCAACCATTTATGCTATTGCATAAATGGAATAAGTTTTTAATTTCAAGAGAAAGAAAAATGTATGTTTGAGTGGTTGCAAGCTAAGGTGGCTCATTTTTTGATAGATACACCATTCCTTAAAAGTCCATGTGACAATGTTAATATGACAATTTATTAAGATATCATATATTGAATCCCTATAACACATCCCAAATAAAAAACCATACATAAAAATGCATGTATAAAGAGGCACAAAAAATTAATCTATATTTTTCAACTTTAAAAATCCAATTACTATATATATAATGTGTATATGTTATATTTTTATTATAGATGTTTTCTTATTCAAGTTGACATTTTAATTCTAATCATAAACTTGTCATATTATTGATTTTTATAGCATGTTAATAGCAAGTAAATCCATGACATTTTGTAAACAATTGCATTGTGATGCAAAAACCAAACCACCTTATCTTGCAACCACCCATTTTACACACCCATTGATGTATTCAATCTTTGTTAGGAAATTTGTTGGTTCTTTCTATAAGGGAGAAACTTCACATTGGTGTATGATTTGACATAAAAAAATTTGTTCAAACTTGAACCAATGTGTGAAGATGATGCATGCGCATGTCGTATAGAAGTGCACACAACTAGATGATTAATTCTAAATCCAATGAAGGAAGTTTATAGTTTGAATTTGCCATGAAAGGCAAAGTGATTACATGATGAATAACAATTTTTGGGTAAATTTTCACAACTTGGTGAGTGCCAAAAGGGTCATGTGACATCATTAAAGGAAAATGGAGGGCTCAAAACTAATATTTGGGGCTCATGAGGTTTAGTTTTAGAATAATTATATGCCTTAATCTCTTAATCATCACGGGTATGACAATTCAATTATATGTAACCCAAACTTGGTCTTTTTTAAACCCAAATTCCTTTAAGTTATATTTATAAACTATGTAAAAAAACTTGGAAGTGTTGGTTGTTAAAAACATTCTAACCATGTAAAGGTTCTTTTTTTGCAAGTCACTATTTGCAATACCATCAACTTGTCATTTAATTAGTTAATTAATTTCAAAAGTAAATTATTTATGGTTAAGTGGCCATATGTTTTGATTAACATTAAGTGGTCACATCCTTTGATTAACCTAAAAGAAGCAAATAATGTTGATTCATGGAACTTTGAAAACAGTTAAACAACCAAAAGGGTTTCAAAATATGATTGCAAATTAGGAAACAAAATGATTAAATTTGATTGAATATTGGATGCATAATCCAATTGGGTGACCCTATGTTTATGAATGAATAGTAGAAAACCAATGAGTTCACTCATTATCAAAACAAGTTATGTTTAACCACTAAATAAATAGTTTAAAAATAAATTAAATGTTAGACAAACTATTTAGAAGGGAGGCATTGAATAGGTCACCCATAAATGAACGTTTATAATTTTAGAATAGGGGCAAGATAGAATTTGTGCATGGTTCATAGTAAATTGTTTACCAAATTTCAATATGCATTTGTATATTGGAAATATATATTGGTGCCACAAGTTTTTCAATAACATAATACATTATTGCATCATTAACATCATCATATTAAACACATTTGGTTGTAAAATGTGATTTGTTAATGCACAGTCCAATCCCAAGGGTTTGAAGAGGGTTGATCATGCTAAACAAGTTCATTTGGTGGTTGTGTTTAATTTCAACTACTTTCATTGGCTTTGTTTTGCAATTGACCAATTCATGAAATTGTCATGAAATTCATTAAATCAAAAGTAAAATGTTCAAGTTTATAAATATTTTTGTCGTAAGATTTGATAACACTACCTAGTCCAAAAGTTTTGTGACTTTTTTTGAACTACTAAATTTTTTGATAATTGCTCTTGAACAACTCCAAAATGACATCTTGTAACAAGGTAGCATCTAAGCATTGATTTTTATTTTCCTAGCTCTACACTAGATCTATGGTGATGGAAAACTTTTGAATATTTCATATTAAGATGTTATAACTCTCTAATAAGTTGAGCCTTTTTTATCACCTTGCAAAACATCAATAACAAGTCGATGATGTTGTAGAAGCTTGACATTCCTCTTTTTTCATTAATTTGAATATTTGTGGTTTTGGGGGGGTGGGGCCATGTGAGGCTTTAACTGTTTGTAGGACAAAGAAAAATGATGCTTCAAGTTCATAAAGAAAACAATTATGAAAGATATCAATAGCTCCTCACAAAACTTCTAGTTTTTTCCTCTTGATTAAAACTACCTATAGATTTCTACTAAGGTGTTAGATGAATGTTTAAATTTAATAGTTTTTAAATTTGTAGTTTGTTGAAAATTTGAATTTCAAATACAATTCAAAAATCAATGGATATTACTTTAATAGATTATTATAAACAAATTTTTCAATACTAGTTTTGTTTCTAATTGGGACCAAGGTTTTTAATGCACATAAGGTTTGTGCAAAGCTAATGTTTGTAGCAAATGAATGTGGGCATATTCATTTAAAAACTAGTGCAATATGGGGCAAGTAATAAAAATGTTTGCTCAGAAGTTGGATTTTTGACAAGATTTATGAAGTTTGGTTTTTCAATCATTTAAAAACTTTTCTAATCAATCTTTGTATCTTTGTGAAACACATGAGATAAAGGGGTATTTTTGGTACACTATGAAATAATAAAATATTTAAAATATATATAATTACAATTTAAAATATTCTAAGTATATTCTCATAATCTAATTTTAAGCACCATATTTGTATTTAGATATTATATATATATTCAATAAGTTACACCCTATATTTTCTACACATCATTTGGAAAAAAATGGAGTTGTAATTTCCCTTGGCTAACTAGCTAATCAAGATGAGTTGACAATTGATCGATAAACTAATAAAACAAAATAAGCAAAAAAAAATGAAAGAAAATAATGAGAAAAAACAAAAAAACAAAAATTTCTCTTCTCCTATTTGTTTCCTTTCGACTTCTTTTTAGCCCTTTTTATTAAATTCCTTTTTTCTTTGCCTTCTATTTTCATTCTTCTTGTTCTATTTTTCTTGTTATCCTTATATTTTGATTTTTTTTTTCTTCTCCTTCCTTGTTGTAGGTTGCAAGTAGCATCATGCCTTTAGAAAAGGCTCTTATGATATAAGCCAATCCAACCACCACATGATCCTTGCTAATCTTTGGAATATAGAAGATTGAATCTTTTTGTTCATGTATGTACAAAAAAACAAATGCAAAAAAAATTTAAAGAACAATAACAATATTTTGCACAACAATAAAAAAATAAAAATTACACTAAACCATGACAACATGCACCTTTTAAAAATGAAATAAAATTGTGACATTATGAGGCTATTGAATTTATGACCATGGCCAATATTCTACCATTTGCAATTAGAGTTTAATGATAGAAAAATGAAGATATTACATTTTGCAAACTATCTTTGGTTTAAATCTTTCTTATACAATGGTTGAGAATTTTTGGATGTAGTTTAAATGTAAGTATTGCAATTTGTCTTTGGGAACCTACTACATTACTTACATTTGGATTAACCTTATATTATTATTGGAGGCTAGAAGTTCAAGTTTAAATGAAGGATATAAGATTTTTGCAATTCCCACATTTGTTGGCACAACATTGGGTCTCTTTTAACTCTAATAGGCTTAATGCATTTGTAATTTATACGTGACATTAGTAGGTGGGTAAGTGGCCCCATGTAGATAGGCTATGTTAGTGAGTAGTAGGTAGGTAGGTGGGGCGTGGTAAGTATGTGCAATATCCTCACCTTTTGATGATGACATCCACTATGAAACAAGTAGCAAAGTATGTGAAAATAAGTCACTTCATGTAAGTAGGCAAGTAGGCAAGTTTTTATGTAATTCAAGGCAATTAGCCTTCTAGTTGGCAAGTAGGGGGTGAAGGAGGCTAATAGAAATTAAGGGTTAAAAGTAGGAATTTTTTTTGAAAATTTTGTAAATAATTGGAGCACTAAATAAACTAACTAGTCTAACAAGGGGTGATTGGTTAAGGTCAAAAACCCAATTTTAAAAATCATGATCCAATCACCATCCATCCAAATTGATGCATCTGTGAGTGTTGGTTCACTATACTTCAATTTGTTTATGACTTAAAATAGAACCACTAATGGAAATGGCAAACCACCAACAATCCTTCCTAGGAAAAAAATGGTGCTAGGAGTTTTTTTTTTGGAACTTGGAATTGAAGGTAGGGCATATGAGAATAAAAACTCAAAACTAGTTCCATTTGTAAAATGCATTTATAACTAAAGGTGAAGACTCAATGTGTTTTAATATCAATGAAAATCTAATTTTTGTACAATGTACATTATGCACCAACCCATTTTTGTGATAATTGCTAACATAAAGTAAAATTGAAAATTTTGAAAATTGGTGTAATGTTGGGTTAAATACCATTCAAAGGTATATTTAAAAATATTTCCCAAGAAAAAAATCAAAACATGTTTCAAACTTGTGTTTTTGACCAAAAAGTCAAAAGAAGGGAAACATTATTATATTGTTGGTTGTTTTTCTAAATGCAGTGATTAGAAGCATCAAAAGATAAAATATTTTTTTAATCATTAAAGTTTCAAATTCTATACAACCTAGTAAATGTATTGCACAAAAAAATCAAATGAAAATATTTATTTGAATGAGTATTATTTTTAAAAAAAGTTTAATGGGTCCAATAAAATGAAATTGTGACATTCTTAGTGGTACCACCCAAGGATACTTTAGCTTTTTTTCACATATAAATTTGACCAAATGGATGAAATTGGTAAGATGAACATGCATTATATGACATAAATGAAACAATGTTATTGGATGAGTTGTGTACATGAATGGAATTCATCATATGTATGCTAGTTGCCAACATGAATGAAATTACATATGGATAAAAATGAACATCATGAATGAAAATGACCATATGGGGGAAATTGATAATTCATGGGTTGATGGAAAGACCGCATGGATGAATTTTGTAAGAAAAAATATTCATGATATAAATGAAATTTAACATGTAGATATATGTTATTAAGTTCATCCATGTGAAAAAATTCATTCATTTCATTTTAATTGAATTCATTATTTTTGTTTATATAGTGTGATGTCATCCATGTAATGATTTTTCATTCATATGGTTCAATTTTGTTTCATAATGTCATTGTTTTCAAATTTGTCCATGTGAACAATGTTAATCATTTTGAAAATTTTGTCTATGTCATCAATTAATTTTTATCCAATTTGTCGATTTCATCTATGTGATCAAGTTTTGTAAAACTTGACAATCTAGTCAAGACAAAAAGGAATCACAATTGCCACTTTTTTTATGAATATTTTGATTAACATTCATCATTATTTGAAAGCTACACAAACTTTTGTATTGTGATGTATTGGTATGATCAACTATACATAGTTCAATTGAAAGATTAGAGGAATGTTTCTACCTCTTGTGACAAGTTCAAGTTAATGACATTTGAAATAAGAAATGCTCCATGTTCTCCAAAAATGGGATTATGTGACCTAGCACCCATAATGCACCTTGTATTGAAAACCCCTACAACTCAATTGTGGATGAACCACAATTGAGGTACCAAGGTTCCACCAAGTTGTAACCTATCCTATAAACCCCCTCCTACTCCCCTCACATAGTACATATGTAACTAGTTATGTAAATGGGTAAGTATCATAGGTAAGTAGGTAGGAAATGTAGGTGGTTGCAAAGTAGATAGGTAAATAGGTAAAGCATTTGGTGGCTACTAGGTTAGTGGATGCATGTGGGTGATTAGTATATAGCTAACCATTTGAATTAATTATGAGAAAGGAAGGCAACTAGAAAATGTTTCTTATTCACTCACCATCCATCTTGCATGGTGTGGTGGTTCACTTTGATCACAAATCGAGGCTTGCTAAGGTTGACACACTCATCATTTAAACATTTATCCATATTTTTTCATTTCTTGTTATGATCTTCTTGACTATGGGTGCACCAAATGGAGGTGTACAATACTTTTTGAACTCTAAAAGCAACTAAGCAACAAAGAAAAAGCAAAAAGAAAATGAACATTTCATGTAAAATGCTTGAAAAAAATGTATTAAACCCTCACACTTTTAGGCAAGCCATATCTTCTTTTTTTTGGTTCATTTTGAGTGATCTAAAAAAAAAGAGTGCACCAACTTAAATTTTACAATCATTCTTTGAGCTCCAAAGGCAACCAAGCTAAGTCCAAGGATCTTAAGCTTCAAACACTTACCTTGCCAAACCAAAATATTTATTGCAAAAACTTCCAAACCCCATATCTTCTTCATTTTTTCACCCATTTTGAACAATCTTCATAGTGATGAGTGCACCAATTGGAAGTCCACAATGCCTCTTTCAAATCCATAGGCAACCCATTTCTAAAAACTTTAAGTTTTCAAACATTGGTTTGTCTACCCTGCCCAACAATGATTATTTTAATGGCAAATTTCATTTTTTATGATTGTTTTTAAATTTGAAAAACATGTTTTCTAAATGTAAGATGGGTTTTTCAACACACAAAAAAAATCATCACTTTCGTGAAATTGAGCTTTTTTGAAAGCAAAACAAAGTGCACAAGTAGAACCATGTTTGTAAATAACTATTACACACTCTTTGTTCACTCAAGATTTTTTTTTTAAAAAAATTTAATCATCAAATTCAGCAATGTCATTGGCCTAAAAAAAGATCTTCAAATCTACACACAACCCTATTTTGTTGAACATTGAAAATACCATAATACCTTTTCAGGTTCAGCAGTAATTAAATTACATTTGAAAATGTCAAATTTATAAATTTATAAATAAATTTATTTATTTAAAAATTATAAATAAATATTTTAAATAAAAAACTACAAAGGAAGAAAAAATCAAAAAACTGGTGGAAACCAAAGAGCTTCTTGCTTAGGCCAATCCATTATAAAGCAAGGATCCAATAATTGACAACATTTCTCTATCTTATTTGCTGGAACATTATGTCTCCCATTTTTTGCCAAAAAAAACAATAAAAATTGTTGGAAAAGATCTCAACTCAGTATTTTAGAGGTTGTTCAAAAGTCTTAAAAAATGGCCAAATAAGCTGCCTATATTTATTGCCAAAGTTTCATAAATCTTTATTATTATTACGAAAATGAATTTTGAAAAAAAAAAATTCAGCAAAGTAGACCTAAAAAGGTTCTAGGGCAATGATCCCTTTTTTACCATTTCCATTGATCCTCTAAAATTCTCACAAACCTACCAAACCATATTACACATTTAGCTATTACCATACCTTAAGGTCAATTTTGTCATTAAAAAATCCTTGAAATAATAGTGAAACATTTTTTTGTGAAAATACGAAGTTCACATGTTGAAAATCATCATAATATGATAAGGCTACATTTTAAATAATTTCATTACTTATATGACAATATCATGGTATATCATGAGGGGGGGGGGAAAATCAAAATTTAAAAACGAATTAATTTTTTGAAAAAATATATATTAGTTTTGTCAATGTGAAATTGACCCTAGGATACGGTAGTTCACTCAAGGCAACTAAGAAAACAAATTCAGACTAGCAAATCCAGTAATTTTAATGGCCATAACATTTATTCTTAATACCTACATGGAACCCTTTTCACTGGCTTCCATATATTATTAATACGTGTATTAATACACTAATATTATAACCCCTTAAAAATTCAAACCACACACCAAGTCCTAATATGGTCAAAGATATAAAAAAATGGGCAACAAAGAAGGAGTCAAATGTCCGTGGATAAAAATAATTTATTGGTTGATTCATTCAAACAAAAACAAGGGGTGTGTCACACTATGGCCTTGCCATTTACATTAAAAAGTATCTTAAGGCAAAAGAAGAATTATGGAAACTCAAATATTTCACCATGCAAAAATATAACCTTCAAAAAATCATCCTCTAAAAGAAACCCAAAATCCTTCAAGATATTATTATAACTCTATAACTAATCTCAAGTTTCAACACAAGCCAAAATTTTCACCTTTCAAAAATCCTCATATAAAAATAGACCTATTATTATTACCTAGGGGCCAAAATCCCTTAAGCTACTATACTCTATAATGAATCTAAACACAATATCCTTGCCTTGGTAGTAGGCAAGGCCAACAAAATGCTGATGAAGTGCATAGATTTCCAATTTTGCCACAATTGTGGTAAGCCTTTTATTTAACTGGCAAAATTTTGTTAAAACATGAAAAAAAAATTTCAAAAGAAAAACTCAAAATTGACTTCTTTTCTTTTTTTTTAATTGTTTCAAGTTTCAATAGCCACAAGTCAAAACTAAAAAGAGAGTCATCAGATTTCTATGATTGGTTTCAGTAAGTAGCCAAAACTATTAAAAGATGATTAAAGAATTTGTATTTCGTATCTGGTTTATAGTCGGATTTTGGCTAAATCTTCATAGAAATGATTCGCCACTTTGACTGCACCAAAAAGTTCTTTAAAAAAACACGGAGATAAATAAGTATGGAACCAGCAGATGCACTTTTAATGTATTTGGAGGGCACATTACAATCTGTAATTTTCCATCTGAGTTCTGGGTGGACATTACGTTCTCAGGTAGACATTCCAAGAAGTGGGCTCGTGCTGGAGTCCCACTTCACACAGGCCCTTCCTTTTAGTAATGCCCTTGACCGAGGGCCTTGCCTTACACTGACCCCATGATGTACAGGGTCGACCACATCCCTTAAACTCGAAGCACAAGGTTGCCCTTTAGAGTGATGATGACAACTATGAACCCTGACCCTCAAAGTGAAGGATTTGAGTCCGACTTTCCCTTTGGGCGAAAAAAAAAACCCCCACAAAACAATTTCACACAACAAAATTTTGAGACTAACAATTGACATGTATGATATAGCAACATACTAAAATCTATAACTTTTTTGGCCTTGCCATTGTAGGTAAGGATATTGTGTTTAGATTCATTATAGAGTATAGTAGCCTAAGGGATTTTGGCCCCTAGGTAATAATAATAGGTCTATTTTTATATGAGGATTTTCGAAAGATGACATTTTGTCTTGTGTTGAAACTTGAGATTAGTTATAGAGTTATGATAGAGATGTCTGCAAATTCACCCTGTCTTCAACCTGTGGGCCTCCTTTCACCCTTAAGTTTAACCCATCTTTTAGTGGTATCCATAAAGTAAGGAAATTTTGTTAAATCTCAGCATGAAATGATGAGACTCAGTACGAAATGCTGAATCTCAGCATTTAATGCACAAGGTTCGAGAGGAATTATAGTAGCTGTACAGGTAGAAACAGTGAAAATCTATGTAGCAGCAGCATTGGGGGCGCTCAGGAAAAAAGAAAGACAGGGTGAAACTCAGGAACCATCAATTTTGATGGTTTTCTGAGTTTCACCCCCTCCCCCCCTGAATGCTAATGTACCTTTTTGCAGGTTTTTTTTAATCTCACCCTGTGTATGACCAAAGTCAGGGTACTGGTGCTATCTTTTCCTGACTTTATGGATATCTCTAATATCTTGAAGGATTATGGTTTCTTTTGGAGGATTTTTGGAAGATTATATTTTTGCATGGTGAAATATTTGAGTTTCAATAATCCTTCTTTTGCCTTAAAATAAGTTTTAATGTAAATGGCAAGGCCACATTGTGACATACCCCTTGTTTTTTCCTAGGGAATATTTCTTAGAGTGCCCCCCTCAAATTGAAGAATTCATTGGATTATTGCCCTTTAGATTTGAAGGACAAATTATTAGTTCTGTATGAGTTAATAGAGCGATTCCATCACGTTAACAGCTTGTTAAGAGGTGAAATCTGTCATGAACCCAACGTACTGTCAGGTGAAAGTAATTCTCCGAGCGAGCTAATTATGAAAATAATCTGCTGCCTTGAGGCATTCTCTATGTTTTAATGCAGATTTTTTTTTACAAAAAAGAATCACAGATCCAGCCTTAACGGCTCTTTTCAAAATAGAACAGACGGCCCATCAAGTAAAATTAGATGTGCCCCCCTTAATAAGGCAACTTCAAACCAGAAACAATTTAAAATAATACATAACAAGGGGGTGTGTCAATTACACTGTGGCCTTGCCATTTACATTAAAAAGTATCTTAAGGCAAAAGAAGAATTATGGAAACTCAAATATTTCACCATGCAAAAATAATATAATCTTCAAAAAAATCCTCTAAAAGAAACCCAAAATCCTTCAAGATATTATAATTATATAACTAATCTCAAGTTTCAACACAAGCCCAAATACCATCTTTCAAAAATCCTCATATCAAAATAGACCTATTATTATTACCCAGGGGCCAAAATCCCTGAAGCTACTATACTCTATAATGAATCTAAACACAATTTCCTTGCCTACCAAGGCAAGGCCAACAACAAATGTTCCATAAAGGTCCCCTAAACAAGAGCTCACAATTTAACACTAATTTAGCACCAGTGTTAGGCAGGTATTTGATTTTGTAAAATAACAGCCAGTTTTGGTTTTTTTTTCAAGAATCATAGAACCTCCGGTTCTCACTATCAACATACCTCAAAGAACCATCTGTTGTCATAAAAGAACAGGCGGTTTTGTGGGGGCAGTTAATTTTGTTATCTTTCAAAATTGAGAACTCGGTTTATGTATGTATATGAGAACCAGGTGTTTGATTCTCGGCAATTATGAACCTTAATAACTAACACCCGCCCTCATACCCAGAGAATGTTTGGTGCGATTTGTTATACCCGCCTTACTTGCAGGCAGAGCCAAATGAATGAATGAAAGCTATTATTATTATTACTTTCTTTTTATTTCTTTCAACAAAAATATTATTACTCTTGGGTTCTCCTCACAACTGAGTATCTGGGTTTGAGCAGGCAGGTTTGGGTTTTTCAAATACCCCTCAGAATCAGAGAACCATGGGTCTCGGTTATTCCAAAGCCCTTCGTAAAGAACCACTGGGTGGATTTCATGAAAGAACCGGCGGTTTCTTGACAGTTTCTTGACAGATTATTTGATTTCTTCTCAAAATAATCCGGGCTCTTCTTGGATCGTTCAGGAACCGCACCCGCACTGATACCCGGAGGAGGCAGAGACCGTTTCTCTTACCCGCCTAACACGGGTATTTAAAAGTACATTGAGTTCGTTTCATGTCTTCAAAAAGAGAAGAGGAAAAAAAGAAAAACAGAAAAATAGAAAAAGAGCTGACATTATTGAAGTTACTTCAGTTACCTATCAGTTACTAGTTACCTTCCCATCTCTGCAGCCAAGAGGTAGGTAAACTTTTAGTAACTTAGAGGTAACTTTACCAGTGGAAGCGGTAGATAGTGAACATAGTTGGCGACCGACAATAGCCAGTTGGAGGGGTATGGACGATAACCGGATTTTGCCGGTCGCGTTATGCCCCCTCCCTCCTCCTCCGCCCGCCCGGGTCCCCGGCGCCCCCCACTCCCCCCCCGGTCCCCCGGCTCCGGCTTTTTCTTCTGCGGAAGGAGCCGTTGCAGGAGACAGCAGCGATGGCAGATTGCGGCACTTGATGATGGTGGTAATCTTCTGAATCCGTGGGAGTGTTTCTTATGTCCCTCTCGTTGCTGCTGCTGGTCATGCTCTTTCCCTTCATTCTTTTCTTCTTTTTTGAAAAAAAAAAAGGGAAAAAATACTTCTCTTACCGTTGCTGCTGTTGTGCTCGGGCTGTCTTCTGGCTCGGTGGGTAGTTTGCGACGGTTTTCAAGGTTTTTTTTTTCTGGAGAGGGAGAGAGAGAGAGAGAGAGAGGTGTTTGTGAGATCTTGGGTGGGGTGGATCATCGTCGCATTTTGGAGGAAGAAGAAGAAGAAGAAGTGCCGGAGTTTCTCTGTCTCTCTGGGGTCGCAACTTTCATCAAGACATTCCAGCGGTGGATTTTTTTCCGCCTCTCTCTCTCTTTCTGCCTTTGGCTCTCTTCTTCGGCCTTGAAGTTTAGCCGTTTCCCCTGCTGAAGCCCAGGTTAACGCATCTGCTTACAGTTTTAGTTTCGAAGAGAAAGGAGGAGAAGACGAGGAGAGGAGAA
>Ga0209611_10008960_pt1 | contig 15362 bp, 10 predicted proteins | sample S1TSphgellanicum_3_FD_187693 | JGI IMG/M metagenome (GOLD analysis project Ga0209611, IMG submission 187693) | Host-associated microbial communities from peat moss isolated from Minnesota, USA - S1T2_Fc - Sphagnum magellanicum MG (SPAdes) (version 2) | ecosystem: Host-associated > Plants > Peat... | reverse complement strand
GATAACTCTAATAGGTACAAAACAACCAGAAAAGTTTTTAGAACAGAAGGTTAAAAAATTCATTATAAGAGCCAAAAACAGTAGTTATTACAAAATGCACTGAAAATTTCAAATTAAAAGTAAATAATCATGGTAAAACTTTAAAACAGTAAATGCAACTTGCCACACAACCTGAAAGTTTAAAAAGTAAAAGTAAAAAAAACCATGGAAAAAGACAAAAACAGTGAGAACAAAACAACCAGAAAATTGAAAAAGTAAAGTAAGAAAATCAGGGTAAAGGTAAAAAACAGTAAGTACAAAATCCTCCCCAAACAAACAACCAAGAAATTGAAAAAGTAAAGTAAGAAAATCAGGGTAAAGGTCAAAAACAGTAAGTACAAAATCACCCCAAAAGTAAAATAAAGTAAAGAGAGAATCATGGTAAAAGATCAAAACAACGAGTAATAAAAAACAAACCGAAAATTAAAAAATTGATGTAAATCATTCGGGGTAACAGTAACAATGGTAAATAAAAAGCAAGTGCAGGAAAATGTTGTAGGAAAATGTAAACGTAAAAAGTAGAAACAATCAAGAAATAAAAGTTACTTTTGCAAGAGTGAAAAAATAAATAAAAATAGGTGATAAAGAAATTTAAAAACAAGGAATAAAAAAAAGTGAAAATAGTTCTCAAGGGACAAAACCTCAAAAGTTTAACTTTTCTTTAGATTCGGTAGAAATGAATGTGCAACACTAAAAATCGAAGAATGTTGGATTTTCAGATAAAGTGAATTTTCAAATGAAAATAAAAGATTCCAAAGGCCTTTTTTCTCAAAGTCCCACATGTCACATGGTCCTAGATTTTAGGTTTTAAATCACCAAAATTTCAAGAAAATTGGAATATATATATATATAGATATAATTAATTAATTTTCAAAAGTATAGGAAAGAAAAAAAACAATTGAAAGTACTACACATTAAAGGCATAAAACCTTACAACTAATTTGCTTTAAAAATTTCAAGAAATCAACTAATCTCCTCCCCCAAAAACTAGACCTCATTTTGTTTGTCACTCATACTCATTTGGCCTCATATGGCTACATCATTATTACAAAACCATGATTTTTAGGCTACTAGCATTGTGACCAAATAAAATGTGAAATTGAGGTTACTAGTCTAAAATGACTTACGATGTCCATTTTGACTTACATGAAAATTAAGTATGTTTTTATAATGAAGAAAAATTGTCACATTACTCAAATCAAACATAGTCCTATACACATGGTAGATGTGGCATGTACATAGATTTCTAGAGTTTGATTATTGTGATGGAAATGAGTCATTCAAACTATGATATGAATTGCCACATTTCATATGTGACTACAATGTTACATTTGGTATTATTCTCAATGTTATTTACATATTATGTGCATTAGAATATAAAACATTTATCGTGTAGTTATTTTGAAGTAAATTATTTTAGAAATAATAATAGTATATGGTTTTCGTATTATTAAATTATCTTATATTTTTAAGTGTAATTTCAAAAATCATTTAAGTGATTGCTAAAAAAGTAGTGAGTTTGTTTGTCAAGATGATGTAGCAAACTAAAATGGGTCACAAAAGGCAATGGGTTTTTAATCCATGATTTTTAGAATGACTAAAAATATTCATGACACAAAACAACAAATTATGTTACTGTATAAAGGGGTGGATAATTATTGTACATGATTATGTCACTTTCATAAAATTTCAAGTCGTTTAAAAATGAAAAAATAACAGCAATAACACTTGTTAAAGTGCTTGTGCTTTTGAACATTATAATACCTAGTCTGGTTAAGCATTAATTAATTTAGAAAAATGCATGCATGCCATGCCAAAAATCTAAATGAAATTACCTTCATTATTTGTATAATGTTAAATAGCAAAATATTTTTATTATTTATTAGGCACATTGTTACCAAATCAATTGAATACTATGGTATTTTATATTCATGATATTCATTTTATATTATTCCACAACATGTTCACATAACATATTAAAACCATTATCCTATAAACAAAATAAAAACTCCCAACATTGTATAATTGTAAACCTTAAAACATGAAAAACCAAATAATGAATACATTTATTGTGAATGGACCCAAACCACATATAACCTTAAAATGAATTTTGGCCAACACAAAAACAAATGCACTTAACCCATGAGCAACACCCTTAAATGGTTCATAAATCAAAAACATTCAAATCATCCTTGACCCATATGCAACTACCACATATTGTATTTCACATATGACAAAGATAGATAAATCAATAATAAGTTAATTACATTCGATTTTGAAAAAATTGGTCTTTGATCTTGAACATGTCACGACACATTGCTTGAAATATATTGTTTTATCTTACATTTTTTAAAACCTATATTTATTAAATTTATATTGTAATGAAAATTTCAACATCAATAATGAATAGATTACATCACAAACATACCAACATCATTAATTCATTTGAAATTCATGTGAAATTTGTTATTTCTTCGGTTTGTGTTTTTTGCACATGGATGTTGTGTGTTTAAAACATGAATTATGCACGTTGAAATAGGATGAAATAATTTTAAATGGTTAAATACATTTCATCCTACTTATATGTGCATCATTCATATTTTAAACGCACAACATTCATGTGCAGAAAATATGAACTCATGAAAAAAATGATTTTCGCATGATTTCCATTATCAAGATGTGAGATGGGAAGTTTGTGATGTAAAAAGAACTACACTTTAAAAATTACATCTTCAACAACTAAATTTTTTTTGTCATTTCAATGTAATTATTCAAACATTCAATATAGATTCATTACTAAAACATAGTGACTAAATAAACCATGATCATGATAGTCAAAATTTTCTTGTTTCATGTTTTTTAAAAACAAGAATATATAATTTATATAATGAAATACATGAATATATTGATACATCAAAATATAAATATATAAATGTCTAATGGACAATATAACAATAAATTGTAACGGTTCATAATACATTACAACATTTAATCCACAAACAAGAAAAGAAACCCACATAATGTGTTTATTTAATCATTCAAATTATTACATTCCTCAAATAACTTGAAATCCTTATCACATCATCACCAAATAATTGCCTTGCAATCATATTACAAGATTTTAACATAGATATTTTAACATACATTAATATCATCAACAATGTATAAGCATTATACAAATTCATGCACATGTTAATTTCAAATCTCAATTTCAACAAAGTATCACAAAAGCTTGCAACTTCCAATTATACCACATATGGACAAACATTACAAGTAATGAACATAAAGTTGGAGTCACTAAAACATGTTAGCCTTATTTCCACAAACTAATGTACACAACATACAAAAAAGTTACCAAACACCATTCCAATGTTTAACTATCAACCCATATCATATATTTAAATGGAAAAATACACAGCACATATTCAATATGGACATAGCCTTTGTGGCCTAGTTGTTTATTCTTGTCATGTAGTATATATAAAAACAAACCAAGTACCACCTAAAGCTTGAAAGGGCCAATAATGGATGAAAGGAATATTAGTTTCCATTGTGAATATAAATCAAAGTAATATGTTTTTCAACTACTAATTAAAAAACCCCCTATGCATCCAACACATTTTGGACATGTCCATGTTTGTCTTCATCTTGCTTTTCTTTATTCCATTTTAAACAAGATGAGGTCCCGAAAATTGAGTATGAAAGAATGGGGATATGATGGCCACATACCACCAAAGCAACTTTACTAGTTCCATGTTGAACATATTTCCATTCCTCAATTTCATGTCTCATTTCTCTCTCATTCACACTCAATAAAAGCCTTTCACATTAACATTCAAACTCACATTACTCACGAAAAATAATGATCCCAAAGTTTAAATTTCTCTAAATGAAATGTTATTAGTTAAACAATAATTTTTTATACAAAATATGAATGAAATGGGATATCTTTCATATGTATAAAAAAATTCAAATGTCGGGGAGACATCAACCATTTGCAAAAACATATTTGTGTGTATATCTTAATGAATTCAATCACCAATGCTATTATTATCATTCTTATGTAATTAGTTAATTACATTTATATCCCATCATGTAACCAAAATATGTACTAATTTTTGTTAACATAAATGATTATTAACATGTGTAGGATAACCAAATAATTGAAGATTCATACTATTTAAGTAAGGAAATTTTGTTCAAAATAAATTCCACAATCATTTTTATCATTCATAGCCTTCCACTTCATGGTGAAAAAAGTTAATAATTATTTTTAAAAAACCCATGCCATATTGGCTTTATTAGCCATTAAAATCACAAATTTAACATATGACGAATTAATATTGAAAATCATGCAAAGTTCGTTCATCCATAGGTTTGTACATTTTACACACAAATATAATGCGTTGGAAACATGTTTGACACATGGGTAAATGTGTTGATGTATGAACTACAAATCTATAAATGAACGAATGTTAAACAAATTTCACATCTTCCTATAAATTTGTGTTTTCAATGCACAATATCAATGTGTAAAACATACGAATTATGAATGAACTAATTTTGCATGATTTTCATTACTAAATCGTGAGATGCTAAGTTTGTGATGATTGAGATATTGAACTATATTAAATTATATAAAATTTGGACTATATGGCTATATTTTGGTTATATGATTATATTTTATATGGCATTGTGTTTGGTGGCACAACAACACCCATACTATTTCAATGGTTGGTAAGTAGAAATGTTATCATATGTGTTCCTTCTTTTCATGATAATATAATACCTATTTTTACCTTTCTATTATTGGTTTTAATTCATATACATTTTAGGGGATTCATATGTTCTATGAACAAAACAGAAAGGATCATTTTGGTAAGAATAAAACCCATTTTATTACCCAACATAATTAGGAAAAGCTCCCCCCAAACTAAAGCTAAAAACACTTTTATTCTATTTTTTATTTCCTATTTTCAATTTTTCATTTTCAAATTTATAGAAGACTTATCATATTTAAAATCTTTCTATATTGTGCTTTGTTTTTTATTCTCTTGTATATTTCCTTTGTCATCTAATTATAGGCATGATAAGTTGACAAACAAGGAACATAAGCTTCAAATAAAAGGAGCTGAACTGTGTAAACATGCACAAAGAAAAAAGCGCCAAACACTTTATATTAAACTATATAAGATTTGGACTATATGGCTACATTTTGGTTATATGGTTATATTAATTTATATGGCCAAATAGCCATGGAACCTATATGGCATATATAACCAACATGGTGTGTTATATAAAACCCATAGGTATATGGCCTATGAGTGTTTCTATGGTATAGTGTAAATAAAAAGTAGTCACAATTTGACATGTTTTGTTATAACACATTTGTTATGTGTCTCTACAAGTATTTGGAAAAGGTTTTTTTATATGGAAATGTTATAATGTTGTGAAATTGATGCATATATTAACGATTCAATTGTCAATTGGAATACATCTTTAATTTGCAACAATGTGTCACAAACACTCACTACAACAAAAGTTGTCCCCATATGTTAAATGATTTCATTGGATTTTGAGTGAATTCACTCGTTTAGTGAACGGGGATTAGCGAACTACATCGACATTTTGTAGTATTGTTTACAATGTAAAAAAAGGACAAAAATATTAGTTTTAATGGAAATTTGTCGATGAAACTTTGCACATATTAAAAAAATCACAATGAATAATCTTCCACATCAAAATTTTCAATTTGTAATAAAGTCAAAAAGTTTACATTAAATTATTTTAAAATATTCATTAATACACTATGTTATTATAAAGTTGATATTTATGATACTTTTAAGGTGTAAAATGCTCTTCCATTAAAGATATAGTTGGGTTAGATGTTGTCTTTATAATTTTACAAAATAAAGTGGAAATTTAAAATTTAAAAAAATTGGTATTATGGTGTTAAATAGGGTGTTTAAAATGACATTTATAAAATTATTGGTGTACATTTACGCAAATGCACAATTATGATTCAATTTCATATTCATGGTTTATATAATTGGTATTATTTGTTAAGCCCAAATCAATTTAATACCATTTTACAAAGAATTCAAAATGAGTGAAATTTTACATCTTACTACTTTTGATATTATATGTACTTCTAATTTTGACACAAAAATTATACATCATACCATGGAAACATCCTTTTAGGCTTTATGGCTTAATAATTATTATGCCTATGTGTGATATGGTTATACAACCTATGGGTTATATGGTTATAAGTTATTGGTTACATGATGTTATGGCCTATAGGCTAATAGGGGTTATATGCTATAGGTTAGGGTTTTGAGTTTTTGTTTTTAAAACTTAAGTTATAGGGTTTGTGTTTGGTTTTTTATGATTTAGTTTTGGGGTTTAAGATTTGAAATTTTTAGTTTTTAAGGTTTATGTTCAATATTTTTAAGGTTTAATTTTTGAGGTTTAAGATTTGAAAGTTTAAAATTTTTTTTAAAAAATTTGTGTTTGATTTATTTAGGGTTTAACTTTTGACATTTATGATTTGAAATTTTAGGTTTTATTTTTTACATTTTTGTTTGATCGTTTTTGGTTTTTAAGTTTTAGAGTTTAGCTTTTGAAGTTTAGGATTCAAGATTTTAAGGTTTAAGTTTTAAGGTTAATTTTTGGGGTTTAGGATTTGGTATTTTAGGATTTTTGTTTTGCTTTTTTAGGGTTTAAGATTTGATATTTTATGATTTAATTAAAAAAATTCTATTGGGTTTTCTAAGACTCAAGTTTTTGGGTTAACTTTTGGGGGTTTAAACCTTGAGATTGTAAGGTTTAATTTTCAGGGTTTAGTTTTTAAATTATGCATTCATTATTAGAAATTAGGATTAGGATTAGGTTTAAGGTTGGGGTTTTAGTGCTTAAAGTTTTATTTTTAAAGTTTTGGGTAAGGTTGATGTAAAGTTTAAATAACATGCTATTAAAAAATGTGATTAAGGGTTTTAGTTAAAATGTAAATAAGGTGGGTAAACAAAAAAAATCAGCCCCAAAGGTGTGGAATTAAATGAAGACTAGGTAGGAGGCAAAATTTTAGGTCATATGGGCTCATGGGGATGATATAAAAGATAATTCAGCTTAAAGTTTCCTTTTCATTTTCATTTTAGCACACAACATCACAAACTTAGCTATGATTTGGTAATGAATGGTATTCATATTTTAAATGTCATTTTCTAGTTTCATATTGCCTACACACAATTTCCATGCAGCTACAACATCCCATGAATTTGTATGGTGGTCATACAAAAAAATCACAACTAGTAGCAATATTTATTTCACATGAAGATGTTTACAAAATTTCATATTCTTGATACACATATTCACAACTTGTGAAAACCAACAATAATGCATGGCACAATTGTGCTAAAAGTTTAAGATATTTTTAAAGGTTTTGAAAGTCAACTTTAAATAGTGGGATGCATGGCATAAGCATTTGAAGGACAAAATTTATGCACTCGAAGAAGTGAAATCAACTTTAGTACATGAGTTTTATGGGTTATAATTTTGGTATGGTGCCCAATGCATTGAAATGGTTGAAGTTGTTTTGAATTTTGATAAATTGGTTTTGGTCATTATTATGTGTGAACATGCGTGTCTTCCTCAAGTCAATGCATGAACCAAATGCGATAAAACTATCTATTGCACATTAGTAGTTAAAATATAACATGAATACATGTAATAAAATTATAATTGTGTATAACTTTGGTTTTGGCCTTAAAGGTTCGTACCCAATTCATGTTAAAATGACATTTGCAAAATATCATCCAAATTATTTATCCAAAAATATCATCCAAAATATTGATCCACATCATTCAATTTTCATCCATTTGATTCTAAACTTTAAAATGTTCATAAAAAACCAAACTTTTCATCCCTTTTTTTTCATTTGGTTGTTGGATTTTTCATCCCATTTTGGATGTATATTAAATTTTTCATCATAGTTTAAGGTTCATGTTGTTCCATTGCTAGTGACGCATCCCCAAGTTCCTTAATGGACTCAAATGTGAGTCCAAATTGAAGACAACGAAAAAGCAAAGAGTTAAGGCACGCTCCCTGGCTTGTAGCACTTTAAGGGGTAAAGGGGCGTGTTGGAGCTCCGAAATGGGACTAGGAATAGTGACAAACATCAACTATTCACATGGACCTGCACAAAACCAATACAAGGTGGTTAATGCATAATTGAAGCACTTTTGGTGCTAGGACGAACCACGGGCAAACTTAGACTCACAAGACTCACCACGGCCCGGACTTGAGGGAAGCCACCACCTTTCCCTTTATAATATACTAGTTATAATATATAATGTGACGTTCGGACACAATCCGCCCGTGCCCAGCCCCTTCCCTTCTCGAGCTACAGAAAGAAAGGAAAGAGACGACCGAGCTCGGGTACCCAGGCTGGTGTCGGCGACAGCCCCCGGAAACACACCAGCCCTATTCCGGTCCACTCGTGGCAAAGAGCTTGGTTTATGGCTCGGGACCTGGGTCTTCGTGGGGAGACCAGGCTTCGTCACCGCCCTGGTTTAATACTTACTCCCGTGGTTCCACACACCTGGGCGCCGCCCGACTCGCGCCAGGTTTTTTTTTACCGTTCGGCTCTTTGACCGCAGGCACCCTAGTAAATACCTAAGCATTGGGACTTGGGACCCGGATTGGTCGGGACTCGGGACTCGAGACTCGGTTAGTAAAGAAGTAACAGACAAACACACTTATGGAAGGGGCCAGGAATCGAAAGAAGTAAGAGATAAGTAAAAGACGGACGGACGGACTAAGTGAATTAATATATAAGATTATGTGTCTCTCCATGAAGCCCACATCCAAATGGCTTTTTGTCCTGGGACTCCCAAGTGGGAGTCCCGAAATTGCCAAAGTTGGGACTCCCATGACTTTGGGGCCTCATAACTTTGTGTGAAAACCTTCGATTAAGATGACGTTTAAAAAAAAGTTGTGGCCCTCCTCAAGAGCTTTCCAACAATATGTGGCACGCCACCTGCACAAAAGGAAATCGGGGTGATTTCTGATTTTTAATGGTCGGGAGTCAAACTGCCAATTTGATTCCCGGCCCTTCTTTTGGCCATAACTTGTGTTTCAGATGTCCAAATGGGTCATGCGAGCTCATTTCAAACATTTAAGTTTCAATAACTTTCCAATGGTATAAAGAACTCCTCAAACCATTAGGTTTTGACCCTTGCAATCACTTTCTGAACATTCAGGAATCCATCGGGACTCCAACTCCCAACATAGGAGTTCACTTGGGAGTGTGAGGGTTCTTTCCCTCACACTTTTTTGCACTCCCGGGGGCATGAGAATGCGACTCCTAGGTTTAGTCTTGGGCCACACCCTTGCAAGCCTTTTGCCTTGGTCGCAAGCCCAAGGCTAGGGTTGCAATAGCTAGAAAGAATTGCCACAAAATCAAAAACAATAGTGTGCTTAAAGATAATTCGGTAATATAATACAAATAGGAAATGTGTTTATGTCCAATGCTATAGTGCCATTTCTTAAATTAACAAGAGATGCTTTTGTTCAAAAATTAAAAGACATAGAAAGGGTTATCATCATTTGGTCAAGAAAGTTTTTTAAACAAGCTAGGTCCAACATCAACAAGGTACCAATGGGCTTAGGATTACAAGTTGGTTAATGTTGTGATAAATTATAATTCGTTCAAAAGGCATGGGAAATGCGTTAATAACATTTTGAAAAATCATAAAATAAAAAATTCATGGCTAAAATTTTTGTTGTAATCAAATTTTGTATACATAATTTCAACATTGTTTTATGAGGGACTTTTGAAACCATGGTCCAATTATAGATTTGGTAGACCTTGCATGGGTAGGAAAAACATAAGTTTATTTACAAATTAAAAACCTAAACCATTAACCCTAATTAACTATTAACTATAATTGAAACCTTAACCCCAACCCAACCTATTTTTGCTTTAAATGTTAATTGTACATGTGGTAATAATTCATAGGCCAACAACCAAACCCTAAATTCACATCAAAACCCTAAAAAATTCCATTGGAAGACAAACACATGGCAATAGCCAATAATCTTTTAACATGTACCTTAGCCCTAACTCTAAAACCCAATTAAATCTTAATGTATATTCCAACAAATGGAAAATTGACATGTGTCAATAATATGTAGGTAAAAAAGGAGGCATAAACATTAACATTTTGTCCCATCACAAGTTGACATGTTTTATTAATTTGGAACATTAACCCTAATTTGGGATGAAACCAAATAAAACATTTTCCATTAATCAAAGGTTGTCACATGGTAAATGTTGATTCATTTCAATATTGAAATTTAAACCTTATTTATGGAACCCTGATATAGATTTATGGAACTTATAAACTTATAAACTTTATAAATTACTCAAAAAATGAGATGTGATACTAATTTATAGCCCCCAAAATTAAAGTTGAAACCTTAAATTTTTCCCACCAACACAAGAAAAAAACATGGCACATTGTAATTGATTACTTAACAAAACCCTAACCTTCATCCAAAAATGAAACCCAAATAATTCATTTTGATTAATCGTAAAATGTCATGTGCCAACATGTTATTGCTTGTACTCAAATTATTTATGAAAAATACTCACCTAGAAGGTACGTGGCTATTTGCTAATGTAATACATGTCACCATAACTGATTAGTTCTCCTCTTCACCTATTCACATTCAAGTTGAAACCAAACAAATTGGGATGTTTTCACATTGAGACATGGCTAAACATGATTAGCCACAAACTACGTGTGTCAACATGTTATTGGTTACATTGAAATTATTCGTGAAAAAAACTTAGCTTAAATTTAAATACGTGTCCATTTGTTATGGTGACAAATGTCATCATTTCATTGGTTTTGCTTTTAACATGTGTTCACATTGAAGCGAAACAAAAAAATTTGGGATGCCCTATGTTGACACATGGTTAAACATGATTAGTTGATGAGTAGCTACATGACCAAATCATGATAGTTGATATAAATATAATATAATATATCATATTGATGCACATGGTTATACTATGTATTAACATGTGTTGGTGTTGGCCATTGCCTTGTTTACCACATGTCAACGTTTCATGGGTTATCATTATTAATTATTTTATCATAATAATATAATCCGCTAATAATGTTGTTCAATTTGAACCATTGGATACTTTTCCATGTAATTGTTGAATGTGATATAATAATCAAGACAACAATCTTAATGGCATTTGTGATTGGGGCATGGATATAATTCATGGTGTAAGCAATGTGAACATTTGAACTACATAATCAAGTAATCACATTTGACACATACAATTATAAATGCAATCATATAGTCCTATAATCCATTTTTTATCATAATGAATTTTAACAATTAAGAACATTGTCCAATTGTTGACAATCACATGATAAATCCCAAAAAATAGAAGTGTTCATGGCCTTTAAAACTCTAATGTTTTTATACTTTTCCAAGGCATCTACAAAGGTATTACACCATTTAATAGATGATTTGACAAGTCAATCAAGAAAAAAAATTTACGAAAGCTAAAAACAAACTTGCAAAAATTCTCCACATTTTTCAATAAGCAAATTTTGTGTTGTACACTTTCAATGGTAACATTCTTTGCTAACTCCTCACCCATGGATTTGTGGTTTTTTATGTAGTGTAGAAAAACATGATGGACATGGTCACATCACCAATGTTAATGGGTATTTTTCATTTAGTCTTACATTTTGAAAATATGGTCACCATGTGTTGTTGTTGTGTTACTTTGAAACTTTGAGTTTCATTTTAGGGATTAAAGATGAACCCACTTGTTGGTTGAATTAACCAACATTGTGGTTAGGTGTTCATTCAATAAGACTTTGGGTGACATTCACAAGGTTAGGATTAGGCCCCTATTGTTGTTATATTTGCTTGTGTTTTGTTACAACTAATACATTGGCTACATCTTACATTTTACCATGGATTTTTTCCAACCCAATTTCATAGGTGTGTATATTAACAATTTTGGAGGTTTTAAAACATATGTGCTTGAATTCATGTGAACATTTTGTGAGTACTACTACACACATGAGGTTGTTTTTTCATTATACATAATTGAAATGTCTTTTGCAAGTTTCAAAACATAGATGACATTAATTGGATAAGACAATAGATGAAATCAATGAGCAAGTTGATACATGAAATAGATTTAGGAGGCATTGTCCACCCCCATTAGTACAACTACTAATATAAATGAGGTTTATGAAATGTCAATTGCTTATTCAATTTTTATTTTCAAGGTCTTTCCTTGTGTGATAGTTTGTTAATTGCAAAGTATGATTGATATTTTATGTATTTTGTGTAATGAAAAGTTTTAAATAAGTTAGATTTGTGAACCTTGAAATAATACATTTTTGTCATACCAAGGGTTTTGAAGGACAAAAATGTATAGTTTTAGTGTTGCATATGACCTTTATAATATTATAATGCATGATGAACTATAAGCTAAGTTGGGCAACCCTAAGCATGAAAAACTTGAAGAGTGACCACTTCAAATATCCATTATTTAATTCCCACCTATTCTTGTACATAGCCAACCAACTCAACTTCTTCGATAAAAAATGCTTACAAAATTTGAAATTAAGTAAGAATTGAAATAGGATCCAAAATTCAAGGACATTGTGTTTGTGGTGTCTTGTGGCATGTGAAACTACACAACAAGTTTAGGATAATTCATTTTGACTATTTATACATGAGAAATTGGAAAAAAATGTTGAGCAATGTGATTGAGTGAACAAAATTCGATATGATGTTTAGTTCAAGAATCCAATGATTTGGTGGCATATGTCTATACTATAAATGTGATTGTTTACATATGTAGGTGTGTTGCAAGGAATTTAAAGCAATCAAGAGGCAACATCCATGTGGTAGCTACTCCAACAACAACTTTCAATTATTTGTCTTTCAATCTTTTACAATTTATGTATTGTTTGAAAAATGCATAAAATTTCTAAAGGTCTAAGTAATAATTGTGCTAAATTTTGTGCAAAATATGTAAGGACACAAATATATGCCATAATAACATAGACACAATACGGGGCATTTAATTGATGTGAGTTACATTAAATCCTCGTGCATTTATTGAATGTTAATATTATGGGAATATTGTTGTGCATTATTCCAACATTACATTGGTATGAAATATGTCATGCATGGATTTCGTGTTAATTTAACACAACATTATTGAATATGAAAATGACACATGAATAATGACAGTGTTGTGGTTGTTAATTGTATGATAATTTCACATTGACAAAGTTCATAAAACTAACAATTTAAATAATGCTAGTAATTACCTCCCACATTAAGTTCACATGCGAGCATTTTTACTTTTGAAAGTTGCATGATAAAAAATTTAAATGATTTTAGGGTTAGCTTGAAAGTATGATTTTTAGGGTTCAAGGTTTGAGAGTAGAGTTTATGTTGGGCTTTAAGGTTTAGGGTTAAAGTTTGAAATTAAAATTTAAAGTCTAGATTTAGGGTTTAGGTTTTAAGTTTTGGATTTAGGATTAATGTCTAAAACTTGGGTGTTAGAGTTTGTTATTAATGTTTTAAGGTTTAGATTCAAACTTATAGTTAAAATTAAAATTAAATTTTTTGAAATTATAGTTAAAGGTGTAAATTTAGGGTTAAAGGTTTTAAGGTTTGAGTTTAAGGCTAAGGTTTTAAATTAAGGTTTTAGGGGTTGTTATTATGGTTTATGGTCTGAATTGGTGCATAAAGTTTGAATTTAGGGTTTAGGGTTTAAATTTTATGTAGATTTTAAATTACATAAAATAATACATCAATACATTAACTACAATTTTAGATTTGTTTTAACTTTTGTTCTAAATTCCTCTTTTAAAGTCATTTCAACATGTTTAACCATCTTCAAATTACTAACTTTTACTTTGTTCTTCCTCTCGTGGTTGATGCCCATTTTGTTTAATAAAAAGGCATCATGGACATTGGATGCAAAGGAAAATCTAATTGCCATAGTTGCCATGTTCTTGAAGTTCACTGTTGATATCTTCCCTTTGTTTAGTTTTGTTTTAGGGCCTTGCATTTTGACAAGGTGGTCATAAGGATAAGGTCCAAAGACACTACATTTGAATCATCATGGGGAGGACTATGGTTAAAGTTAAAGCTAAGAATAGGGTTAAAGTTATGGGTGTGAGATTGATGAAATTTTGTCACCTCTTAAACATTTATGGTTTACTTGCCCTTGAATGGTTTTCAATTGTTCAAAAACCTTGAATCACATTGCAACGTGGTTCATTATGAATCCTTTTCATTGTAATTGCTCATTTTTAATTCCTTCAAATTTTTTAATAGACATTCCTTCAAAATTTCCTCAATAAATTGGGCCTAAAAGTAACCTTGAAGTAATCATAATAGATGGATTTCCACATGGCATTTGGGATCAATTGATTTAATTATTTTGGTCAATGCTATAAGCCATAAAGTAAAGGTTATATGTTACAATAAGTGTGTTAAATTGTAAAAATCCCACAATTTGCCAAAACGCCTTGTTATGGTCGGGTTGTTTTGCCTTCTACAAAATAATTGGGTTCGACACTCAGGTTTCTACAATTAACTCACCGGCTCACGTTTGAAAAACTTGCCATATTTTTTGAAAAACCCACACACACAACATTCACATTCAACTTGAATGAAAAAACCAAAACATATCCACCAAAACTATTTATGGATTCTAAATCATAATAAAAATTAGAAGGAAAGCCACCTTGATTTGTGGGATTAAGCTTTGTTTCATCAAAACTTCGAAAGAAGATCACCAAACAAATTTAAGTTTAAATAATACATAATTTGATTATACAAAAATTTATTTTGGAAATCATTTAGCTCTAGTAATTCATTTATCTAAAAAGTAACATTTTCAAGCATTTCAATTTAAGTTGGAATTGGGCTTTAAACAAACACCTTGTAAGTCCTCAAATTTGAATTATTTGGTGGTAAGACATGTTAGTTTTCATAATCTCGAACATATTCTAAGCCACAATTTCACCCGCAACCTTGTACCAAGATTTGTATGTTTTTGAAAGTTGCCACATCATCATAGAGTACATGGGCAAACAAGTTAGAATTTGTTGAATGACAAACACATTTATGAGAACAAAGAATAGATGGTTGGGGTTCTTGTATTCAAATTTTTGGTCTATGGGTTTTGGGGTCAAAAGCTTTGGAAATCCTGCTTTTAATGGTGGTTTATAATTTATGACTTTTAAGGTAAAAGG
>Ga0209611_10008957_pt1 | contig 15367 bp, 14 predicted proteins | sample S1TSphgellanicum_3_FD_187693 | JGI IMG/M metagenome (GOLD analysis project Ga0209611, IMG submission 187693) | Host-associated microbial communities from peat moss isolated from Minnesota, USA - S1T2_Fc - Sphagnum magellanicum MG (SPAdes) (version 2) | ecosystem: Host-associated > Plants > Peat... | reverse complement strand
TTGATATAACTTTACACCCACACCCCCCCTAAAAAACCAAACTTGAAGTAAATGTCAAGCCAAGTTACCCAAATTTCATTACTACAAAATGTGGGTGTAGTTCACTAGTCCCTATTCATTAGACTAGTGAATTTGTTACATCCTCACTAGGTCCTATTCATTTGGCATATAGTGACACCTTTAGTTGTAGTTAAATTTCCAACTTGGTTTTAGCCAATATAGCCAAAGACCAGAAAAATAGAAGCAAAAACAATTTGACTTGCCAATTTCAGATTTTCATGATGTTGAACATTAATTTGGCAAGCCAAAATATAACTTGAATTTCAAAAGTTTGTGTTTTGTAAATCAATTTGAAACCTCAACTTAGGAAACCAATTTGGGCTTTCAATTTGAAAACTTGACTTTAAAATTCAATTTGACAAGCCAAATTACAACCTCAAATTGGCTTGGAAACATGACCTCATTGGGCATTTCAAATTCACCTATATTTAGCACCTTGATTTGACAAGTAAATTTGGGACTTCAAATTGAAAAGCCGAACTAAGACTTCAACTTACCAAGCATATTTGTGACCTCATTTTCACACTTCAAACCATCAAACCTATTTTGAGACTTAGTTTAACAAGCAAATTTGGGACTTGAATTTGAATATTTCGAATTTGTAACACAATTTTGTTGAAAAAATGTTGAATTGATTTACCAAAAAAACCCAATTTGAACAATTATATTTCATTGGTTTGTAAACAACAAAATTGATAAGAACAACGAAGCAACCACATGACCCATTAGCCATCAGCCCAAAAGAAAAGGGCCATGAACTTTTACAACAATTTCAAGGTTTTCTGAACCAAACTATAACCTCAAATGCAATCCTTCAATTTTGAAGAACAATATTTCCATCCATAACATTCATCAAAATAAGGATGATATTTTTCATCCAAATTATATTTCTTAAAGTAATGAAAAAAGTGTCCAAGCCATGAAGATGAAAATGAAAGGATTAGATGGTCTTAATTAAAATTTTCACATTTTCCTTCCAAAATTGCAAATTTGCATCCATTTATTCATAATTTTAATCATGCAATTTTAGTGCACCTAGTTAAATACAATGAGGATTTGGCCTACAACAAGTTTCAATCAATCCATCCATCTATCAATTATGAACTTATGGTGTACGAACTTTTTTAAAAGGATGGATTTTCAATCTAACATTCAAAGTAATACATGAATCAAACAAACAACAAACAAACAATGCACATTTATAAAAGTTAACAATGAAACAATCAATGTCAAGGGCTTTAACATCCATCGGAAGTTTTGTTCTTCAAAACACAACACATTTGAACAAAAATTATGTTTAAAGTAAATATTCCAAGGGAACTATGAACTAGAACTCCAAACATTATGTGCGATTGATGGAAGCTTGCGTCAACATACAAGAGACCTCATCAAAGCTCAAAGTAGGTTTATGAATACACACGTCTAATTTGGGATTGCAATGCATGACATGGCAAAAGATGTAGTACAAATGCGTGTAATACACCCATCTCCCCCTCTTGCCTAATGCAACCATAAACATCTTCACAAAATCAAAATATCTATAGCTTGGGAAATCACCAATTGTCATTTTTTAATGACGCACATTTGGAGGCATATTAGTTTCAATTGCCAAAACTTTTCCATATCTAGGAAAAGGAACTTATGTTGGTGGCATCTTCACAAAGGTAAACATATGAAACATAGTTTGCCACTTATTTTCATGGTCCATCCTTGGAGGAAATCAACAAACTTGTTTCCCAAATCATTTAGATGGGTGCACATCTAAATTCAAAGGCTTGACATTGTGCAATCCAAGTCCAAATTGGAATGCCCAAATAGTTGTCATGGAATGAGAATAGTTTTCTCAACCATAACAAATTTCGCATCCTTAAGGCTATGCACCTTGTCTTGGTTGAAATATGTTATAGATTTCACTTGCTACTAAAAAAACAAAATAGGTTTGTCCAAAACATGTGGCCTTTTTATGCCCATGATACACCATTTAATTTATGTACAATTTTTTACACTAGTTTTTTACACTTGTTCATTCCAAATATGGTAGGTGCGTTCATACCAAAGTTCATTCCAAATATGTGTGAAATTTATTATTTCATGGGTTCATATCATTTACACATGAATGTCATGCATTATTTGAACACAAAAATCATGTGCATGACTTTCATGTGTAATCAATACGAATAGACACACAACATTCGTGTCTAATAATATGAACAGGCATATGACATTCGTGTTTAAATAATGCACACAACATTGATGTTCAAACAATGCAAGTAGATGAATGACATCCGTGTCTATTCCATACGAACCTATGAAAAACAAATTTTGCATGACTATTATTGCCAAATCGTGACCCATGGAGTTTGTGATGTTGGCACAAAGAAGTTAACCTTGTTAGGTTAATGTGAATCATTATCTAACCCAAGTGGCAAATCCAATTCCCTTTTGCAAAAACCATAAACCTTTTCCCTTCTGAAGTGAGGAATTATACAAGAAAAGCCACTTCTAAGTAATGGTAACAATTACAGCTAACTTGTCTGGGTCACAACTTCATGCTACTACTATAAGTTCAAGTTGATTTTTATCTAGGCCCCTTCCACTTTATCCACTTCCTAAGTATTTGGCGTAATATATGGATTGCATGAAAGCTCGGACCAAATTATCAAAAGTCACAATGTATGTATCTCATTCAATTTTCTCAAATTGATGCATCCATTTATTATGCATTATTTCCACCAAATTACATGTTGGCATATCCACCAACTCATCCAATGTGAACTTCTATAAACATAAAATATAACTGTTAGTATCATTAATAAAAGAGACAAGGTAGACAAATTAGAAATGAAATTGAAAGAAAGGACTTGTGACGCACCCCCAAACTCTTTTACAAACCCAAATGTGGGTCCCATAGTGAAACAATGGAAAAAGAAGAGAGTTGAGGCACGATTCTTAATTCACAGCACTTTTAAGATAAAATAGTGTATCGGAGCTTTAGGATGGGACTAGGATGAACTCACAAGCAAGAATTCAAAATGACATCAACTTGCACAACCAAGGAAAGAAGGCAATTAATGCAAGTTGAATGCAAGTGGTGTGCAAAAAACTTAATAGCTCAACAACCTCAAGCACAAGCTTTACATGGCCCGCAACCTTTGGGAGAAAGTAACACTCCCCTCCTTACAATATATTTTGTGTCTCTCAATGGGGGTTACATCCAAATGACATTTTCTTCCCCTAGGACTCCCAAGTGGGAGTCCCAAAACTAGAACTCTTGTTATCTCAAAACTTTGGACGCTCCCATCTTCCTCAAATCAAGTCTTTTTTTAACATTTGAAGGCAATATTTTATAGCTTTCAAAAACATCTTTCCAATAGTGTATTTCACACCCCAATTGGAGATCATTTGACCCATACTCCAAGGGGATTTATGGTCAAGAGTCAAATTCTCAATTTGACTCCCGACTTTTTTCTTGATCATAATTTATGCATTTTAGGTCTAAATGAATAATGCAAAATCACTTAAATCGTATATATTTCAAGACCTTTCCAATGGTATTTTGAAGGCCTAATTTGGTGCTTGTTTGTTTTTTCAACCAAGGCTCTGAACATTTGGGACTCCCGCACAAGTGTAATTTCCATAGTGGGAGTGCACTTGGGAGTCGTTAGGTTCCATCTTTTGCAGTCTCCCCCATTTGTGAGAATGTGTTTCACACCCAAACACATTTTTTTGACCTCATGGGCCTTTGCATTCTTCTCTTAATCACGAACTTAATGTTAGGGTTGCAACAACTTATACCTTTTTCATGGATTCTTCCCATTGTCAATAACAAAAATGCCAGAATCCCCGCCAATCATACAACTCATGTAAACCTTTTTTTGTAGTAGTTCCATTAGTATACCACCACACCTGAATGGTAGCAAACAAGGACTTAACATCCTCCTTTGTCTTATAGTCCCAATAGGCATGACAAAGTTTTCTATGTTTTACTTAAAAGTTTTATTGAATTAATTTGTTTGTGTGTTTCTCCATCCATTGAATCCAATGAAAAAGGCATGTGTGTTCTTTATTAACCATTGAAACAAATGCATCCCCCAATCCAAAAATTCTTCAAACTGCATTGAAATTTTCTTGAACATTATCGACCATGAAACCTTTGAAATTTGGATTTTTTAATCCATGCTTTTCAAGCACCTTCACAAGTGAAGACTGCATAAAACATTGTAAATTGGCATCTTTAAACTACATGTCACAAAATGACAATAATCATCACACGACAATATGTCATGTCATAAACATGAGAAGCCATTATGGTCCATCCCTAAATTACACATTTGATGTGATCAAACATGATCCATGCATTCTCGAAGTCCCCACCATGTTGCATTTGCCTCACCAAGTTAACACCACTTGTAGGGCCATATGTTGACATTTAAAAAAGATACACCTTAAGTGAACCTTGGCCCATGAACACATTTTCCTGGATATATAAATGTTTTTTTTAGCTATAGGATGTTATCCACTTACCCATGTCTCCCAAACACAATGCATAAATTATTTATTTTGTATTGGACATTTTGTGATCTCAAAATTGAGAATTTGTCCATGACAAATGCCAAAACATATCCTATCAACAACACATGATTGTGCACAATCTACATGACGCAATTCTAACTTACATCAATAAGACTTATCAAACACCTACAAAACATCAATGACACTTAATGTAAAGGGTGGAGTCGACTTCATGACATCTAAATTCTCCTCATAACTTACAATTAGCATTGCACACTTCTCAACACTAGTAGTGAAGTGGTGAATGAGTACCCACAAGTTGATTTCAATGACATCATCATCAAAAGAAGAATCACTTAATGTGAAAACTACATTGTCCAAGGGCTCTTGCTTGATTTCCCGAATATTCGGTAAATTGGCACCAAAGAACATTATTCTCGAAACTAAGCAAAACATGTTGAGACATAGGTGGAATAGGGGTACCCCAAACCCTATAACGACTTGCATCCACTTTCCACTTGTAACTAGACGTAGTCTGCACACATTTTTGAACGTGAACATTACTTCCATTCATATCTTTCATGATCATCACACTAAACCTTTGAAACTTACCAAACATACAAAGTCGGTGCTCATGAACAAATGAAAACCCATCCTCATTTACATCAGCAACAAACTCAATAGGAGTACTTTCTACTTTGAACATCACCATAACATGGATTAATGTTGTTCAATCCAAGGGTGACAAACAATTATCAATTATAAAATGTCATAAAGAACATCTCAATAACCAATAAGAGAAAGTGCACACAATTTTGTGAAGTCACTCTTGCTACAAGAACCTTTCCGTTTTGATAAAAACCCACGACAAACAACATTAGAAGAAAACAAAATATCATATTGAAATTGCCCAACATTAATTAGTTACCAATATCAAAATACTTTTAACAATTGGAAAAAAAAACAATTATATTTTTCTCCAAATATTGGACTTAAAATTAATGGATATTTTTCCCACCATAAAGAAAATAAATTGCCAGTACAAATCCAATAAAAACATATACAAAATATGTAGTTGTTGAAGTAAGTTCCAAGCCTATTAAAATTATCACATTCAACAAAAAAAATTCAACCATCATTGCACATGTACTTACGTATGAAAATATTAACAAAATCCATCAACACCATACAGTGGCATTTATTGCAAATCCTTATAGAAAACGTCAACATATAAAGCTTGTTTTATTTGAACCATATGGACTATTGAAGAAAATTTTGGAAAAATGAGGGATTATTAACAACTTGCGTTAACAAAGTCCCAAAATATCCAATAGATCATATCAACACAACTTCATTTCAAGATTTGTTTTTTGATTTTTAACCTAAAATCATTACATAACTGTAAAAACAAAAAGTAATTAATTGAACGTAGGTGAAGATTTGAATACCATGTATATGTCTTATAAAACCAATATATGAAATGATTCCACATTTAACAAATCTTGTCTTGATGGTTCACCAACACTGAAATCAAATCAACTTTGAATAATAGCAAGAAACATGTCCGACACATCATATGCAAACATTTCTTAAAATTCACTTTAATTCTTTCATTCCATCCAAAAAGTCTTTAACAATGTAAAGCGAAAGGGTAGTTAATGTTGTAACTCCAAAAAACAATAAGAGATGTAGGAGATGGCACAATTGGTCACATTCCAAAAAACAAAGGTCATTGTTTCCAATGTCAACCAAGTTTCACTTGTTGAAGTTAACTACACAAAATGTGTTTTTTCTTGAGAAATAACTCTAAGTTCGACACCATCAATGAGGTTTTAGAAGTTGAACAAATTGAAACCGAAATTGAGGATGACGAGATTTTGGCGCAAGATGAACATGACGACGATATTAATCTAGAAGTGGAGCAAGAGAACACTGAGTGTGAAGACTCCCACTTGCCCAATTATGTAAACATAGTAGTATTGTAATTTTCACGACCAACACTGGTTTGCAACTATTATCTACAATGTCAAGTTTAGTTATGATTTTTTAAGAAAATTTATTCAAGTAAAAAAAAAAAGATAATTAAAGTAACATTGCTTAAAGATAGTGTTTGGGGGGGGAATTATCATAGCCTCGACTTTCCAAAAGGCAATGCAAGGGATCGTCGTGGTATTATAACCAAACCCATGAAAGGTGAAGGGGGTTCTATTTGATTCAATTGAAGGATTTTTTATTAGGGTTTTTGCTAACGCTAAAGGAGGAAATACTTGTTTTGATGCAAGAAGAAAAAGTTCAACGTAGGTTGGAGAGCTGCGGCAAATCAAACATGCAAAAGTTCCATCACATGGAGGTAAGCACTTACTTTATTTTCGTGTCATGAAAGTTGTTTTTTTTCCTTTCATTGTCTTGCTTTGCAAATGTTTCTAGCTTGAAAGAATGATGTTTTGGAGATGTTTCAAACTTGAAGGAATGGTGTTTTGCTATTCATGCATGGGCTTTCAATACAAATGTCATCAACAACAGTGTCTATGATCTCACCATTATTGTAGCAACATCTTCTATGGCATCTTTTTCTCACAAAAATGGTAGTTCTTTCCATCTCTCTTGAAAACATTAAGAACCTCTGTTGAGTTTTTCTTTTCATCTGTCATACCCAATTCATCGTTGTTGAACTTTTTTTGAGTTCTTTCATGTCAATCAATGTCACCTTGCACGAATTTGGAATCAACTATCATCAACAATAGTCTACTAACTTTTTTTTTGAAACCCTTTCCTCTTCAATCACTTTATAACAACAATTCTTGAGCTCATGTAACAATGGATTTTCTTTTGATTCCCTAACCTACTTCCGTCCATCCCCATGTGTGGGCTTGAAATAGATTGCAACTAGTGATAGTGTTTCCAAGTGCTTGCTCTAGTGGCTTCGATGAAGTTTTATAACTATTTTATGTACCTTCTTCTAGAAAGCTCTTTTTCAAAACCATCATATCATTTTGTCCCTTGAAGGTAAAATGTCATGAATGACAATCTACCAACTTTTTACTTTCAAATCCTTGAATCAATTGATACATGCGATTCTTGAGTTCATGTATTAACAAATTTTCTTCTTACTTCCTAAACTTGCTTACTTCCATCACCATGTGTGGGGTTGAAGTAGATTGTTTCCATCAACAATCTTTCCAAGTTCTCTCTTTTGGATCAATCATAACTGCATTGATGAAGTTCTATAACCATGAAGCTTCCAAGGAAATAACGATTTTAAAATCTTCATTTTGTTTAAATTGATTATTGTTTCCCCTTTTAAACAATCACTGAACTAAATGTCCACCTCCATCACCATTGCCCTATGAAGAATTAGACCAAACTATTGTGAGCAACAGTCTTGCTAGGTCATGGTGTAGCATCTCTAGACCTTTGTCCAATCAAACATTTTGTATATTGTAAAGTTGTCAACATGGCTATGTGAGGGATTTGAACAAACTATCATGAACGACAATTTTGTAAGTTTATGTGTTCTTTATGCCTTGTCCAATTGGACGTGGGTTGCTTGAATATGGTGACTCTTATCGCCTTCCAAGGTGAAATCATTTGTTTTAATAAGACTTTCTAGTTCAAGATTCAATTATGTTGTGATATTTGGTTCAAGGGATATTGTTTTGAACAAAAATTTCTTGCTTGTTTTGATCCTAAAGATAATTGGTTCGAGATCTCAGAATTTGATCCCAAATTTTGATCTCAAGAAACAAACTATCATTGATGACAATTTGCATGGAAATTTGTAAATAATTTGTTCAAGCATTCCACAAAGGTGACTAGATCCTTGATGGCCTAGATTGGATGGAAGGTGGCCTTGATAGCATGTTGCTAGAAATATTCCATGATGGTGGCATGCCTTGCTGGCATCGTGACCTAATGTCTCAATGGCATTGTGATTTGATGTTTTGATGGCATTGTGTCTTAATAGATGAAGACCTCATCAATTATTCTTTCTTGAAACAAATTGTAGTGAACAACAATCTCCTTGAAGTTTTTTGCTTTCTCATTTCCTCAATCTATTACATGCCCTTGGGTAGTACTTTTTCAATCCTTGAAATAAATAGACAAACATTTCTGGGGCAGTTAACTTGAATGTAGTCTTGATGTCCATTTCCAATGTGTTTTTTTAACAACTTTCAAATCTTATAAATTGATTAATTTTCACATCTATAGATGTCACTAGGTATGGGAAACTCTGGAGGTCTAAAGGCTAAACATGACCCATCCCACTTTGACATAAAATTCTTGTCTATTTGATCCAATCACAAGGTGTTGAGTTTGTCCCGGATAGAGAAATTGAAGATCAAACTAGCTATGAAGGTGCACTTTGTGTAGAATGGTTTTGATGCCCATAGTGAAGCCCATTCTATTTGTTAACATTTAGAAGACGAAGGTTAGCTTCTAATAAAAATATCAAAAAGGGGATCAAATATTTTACATATCCCAAGAGAATAACTTGGGGGAGGAGTTGCAAGTGACCCTTGAAATTGAATAAGGATGGGATGCACATTCGTATCAAAGGAATGCTAAATTTGGAAAAAAATTGCTTGTTAATCCAAATTTAATCAAAATTTCCAATTTTTTAAATTTATTTTTGGAATGGGAATCATAGGCTCAAAGTTTAGTACTCGTACATTGATCAAGTTCATAGGGATGATTTGGAATAACACATCATGCTAGATTGCATTGTTTTAAAAAGGACCCAAAACGTGATCTAGTTCCTAACAACAATGCAACAATGAGTGACCAAAATAAGTAATCAATTCAAACATTACCATTCATATATTTTCAAGATCTTCCTTGAGATATCTTCAATAATATTATTTCATGCTTATTGCATGATGTAGATCAATAGAGTACGACCATGTGAAAGGGAATATCATCCATATGTTATATTGTATCCAAAGCATTGATCAAATACCTTTGGAAGAATTCAAGGATATCGTTCCAAATGCACAACAAAAAGGCATTGACAAGGAAGAAAGATGTATGGTATTCCTTGACAAAAGATGTTGTGATAGATTATTTATATAATGTAAGTCCATTGTCCTCTCAATTGATGTTTGATTTTTGTATCAACATCACTTCCATTTTGGGACGTTCACAACTTGTAACATTTTGTTTTCTCTTTACAACAAGAGGTATCTGATGTTGGTGACATAATAATACATCAATATTTCGAAAGTCTAAGCGAGGAGGATGGTTTATCAAAGCAGGAGTTAGGTCAACTCATGGCAAAGGCAATTGAAGACAAACGAAAGACCTTTGAAACAAACTTTGGGAAGATGGTATGTGTGGTGGACCCAACTCTAAATCTTGAATTCCTCAAGGAAATATATAATCAATATGATTCTAGGGGGGAAGAAAAGGTTGAAATGAATTTTGAGAAGTTGTAGCTTTTGGTTACAACCTATGTCGATGCATCTCAAAAAGTTACATGGCTTAGATGGTGGAATGTAAAATGTCTAGTGCACAGAATCTTAGGTTCCCAAACATGGAGGTATCCAATGCAAATTTTTCAAAGTGGCTACATAATGCAATGTTTTAGGGACATGTATGTCCTTAAAAAATCCTTCATTTGGGAAGGCATTATGCGCATGCAATGTTTGTGAATTTGGTTTTGGAAATTGACATTTTTTTTATGGGTTTTGCTAATTAAAGTTTGTTGCAAAGGAAGACTTCATTTCCTTTTGGAATGATCTTGACATGGACATAAATCTATCATTTCTTGGAGTTGTTATTCAACCCTTGGAAGATTACATAGAGCACTCATGGGCAGAGGTTTGGGAAAACCATTTTTTCAAATAATTCAATGGCTAGATTAAATGCTATAGGCATACATAAGAGTTGAAAGTGGACAAAACAATATGGATACCTACAAGTATTAAAGCAGGTCATGTTCACATTTTTTTTTACTTATAGTCAATTTATTCCCATCCTTTCGTTGCATGAGGTCCATTGTCAAAAAGACTATGAATCCAACACTTGTTTTGGTTTTCATAAGTACTTCAAGTTTGCTCTACTGCCTATTGGGGTCATTTCAAGGATGCTTCGACTTTATATTGGAAGAGTTGATATGATGTCTTCTTCTACCATGTATACATCCTTAGTGGCAATAGATTGGGGGCTTGAACATCTAGAACAATGTGGATGGTATTTGGATTGTCCAAAAAATTAAACCTCCATCATTGAAATTGTTTTTTGAGATCAACTAAAGCTTAGGGTTCTCAATGTTCTTCATGTAGTTGTCAAACAAGTAACAAAAACGAAACCAATTGTTACAAGGAAAGATCATTCAGACCTTCCTCTAATTCGCAAGGACAAGCACAAAGCCCAACCCTTGGAATGTGAGGCTATTGATCACTTGGTTGGTGATAGTGCCTTAGATCTAAAAACAATCAATATTGCTAACCCAAGATCAAATGTATTGTTCCATGTTGCTTCTTTTGTTCTTGAATGATTACACATTAAGGTGGACCAAAAACAATAGATGTGGTGTCCATAAAGTACATAAAAAACTAGTTTGGGAGGTTATTAATTTTGAATTTTAGTTTTCCACTTGGTTAGGTGGCATGTTTGCATGCATCACCCTATTTGTTTAGTTATGCTTTTTGAGTTCCCAAATGTGGGTGCCCATTGTGTGCAAAATTTAAACCTTGCAATCTTCATTGTGATTGGTCGCACATAGCTTTCAAGCATATCTTTAGGTCCGTCTTTCCACGACATTAAAGATAACTGCAATGTCAAGTGGTTTGGCACCATCTTCAAGTGGTCCCAATGCTTACAATAGGAAAATAAATAAAGAAGGTGGGAGCTCAAGTTTTAGTCTTAATGCAAGGGTTTTCATGGCACCACTATATGTTGAGGTCCTTGAGTTGTTGATTAATGATGGAAATTGTAGTTTTATGCGAAAGGAATTTGTAAACAAATATGACTTGTGTTATGTAGGTATGAACCCTAAGCATATTCGGTTGACTAAAGATTGCACAAAATAAGATGTTCAAAAGTATTTTGGCCATGTTGTCAACAAAAACATGCATTGTTACTCCAAGTGTTCGAATGTAACATTCATTGCGAAAGTTGAGAAGTTCTAAACAATTGTCCATAAAAAACCTTATGTTTTGGCATCTAGGCTAATAACATTAAGTATGGTTAGAAGAATGGTTTGTGAGCTAAAGGGGAAGAAGATGAATTGGGCAGCATATGGCGAATGGACTAGCATGGAACAATTTTGTCATATGAAAGCAAAAGGTGCAGTTGGTGTTGGTGTTAATGATGCATTTATAGAGTTATTTGAAAAAGAAGAAGCTAGATAGTTTGATGATGAGGAAAGGGATTTGGCAAGTGAACAAGGTGTTTTGCCAATAACTTTGTAGGTGTATGTTGAATTCTTAAAAAAATTACTTACCAGCGTTGATGAAATTTTCATTATTGAGAAAAAAAAAAAGGTAAAGAAGATATGGTCCTTGCTTATTTGCAAATGTCTTCCAAGTTGGAGGACAGGACAAACCAATTGCTTTTTAATGGAAAAAAACTTGAGGCTTTTTGTTTGGATTTAGAAAGAAAAGAATTTAGCATGAACCTTAATTGTTCTTCCCTTGAAGTTGTGAACAAAAGTGTTGTTGCTTTCAAAAATTTAATAGAATATTTGAAATCACAAGTTGATGAAGGTAATGTTGAATTTGAAAAGGTGCATAAAGAGGCTATAGATGTGGTTTTAAACTTGGGTGCATTGGAAAAATAAGTTGTGGTTTACAAATGGCATGATAATGATGTTCAAGATTCAATAAGTAAATTTCAAAAAGGTGATCTTTACATGGGTTTGCAACCACAACCTTTCCTTCCTCTTGAGAGTATTGATCCAATTCCAAAAACATGGGTAGCCTTAAACAAATGTTCATTTTGTGGGTTGGGACTTACTCTTGTTTAGGCTGTTCGTTTTGCTTCATGTAAGCATGTTTATCACGAATGGTGTGCAATGTGACGCACCCCTAAGCTCCTTGATGGATTCAATTGCGAATCCAAGGAAAAAGACAACAAAAGGAAAAGGAGTTGGGGTGTGTTCCTCGGCTCACAACATTTTGGGGGTAGAAGGGTGTGCTGGAGCTTTGGGATGGGATTAGGATGTTTGGGGGAAGCCACCACCTTCCCCCTTATAGTATATTCTGTGCCTGGTCACGGGACCAACACCCAAATGTCATTTTGTCCCGGGACTCCCAAGTGGGAGTCCCAAAATTCTCAAAGTTGAGACTCCTACAATTTTGGGAGCCCATAACTTTGTGTGCATACCTCTAATTGAGGCGAGGTCTAAAGAAAAATTGTAGCCCTAGTCAAGAGCTTTTCAATGTTGTGTAGAATGCCACCTACACATAAGGAAATTGGGACGATTCCTGATTTTTAGTGGTTAGAAATCAAATTGCCAATTTGACTTCTAGCCCTTCTTTTGGCCATAACTTGTGTTTTAAACATCCAAATGGGTCATGCAATCCCATTTTTAAAATTTAAATTCTAAGAGCTTTCCAATGATATAAGGAACTTCTCAATCCAATAAATTTTGACCTCCGCAATCGCCGTCTAAAAATTCAGGAGTCCTGTGGGAATTAAATTCCCAAAGTGGGAGTTCATTTGGGAGTGTGGGGGTTCATTCCATCACATTCTCTTACATTCATGGGAACATGAAATGTGACTTTTTGGCTCATTCTTGGCCCACACCTTTGCAAGCCTTTATCTTAGTCACAAGCCTAAGGTTAGGGTTGCGACACAATGTATCATTTTGGAAATTCCAACCTATGTGTTTAGAAGAAATGTGAAGAAGAATTTCATGAAACATGGTGGATTTCCATGGGCTTAAAGAAGCAAGATCTTGAAAATTCCAATACTCACATTGGACATGGTGGCAAGGTCCAAACAAAATCACAAAGACCTCAAGGACTTCACAGAGGTATTTCACCATGTTTTTATTCAAAGTGAAGGTTTCAGATGGATTGTTGTACAAGTTTATGGATATTATGTGTATTATTTCTACACTTGTAATATATGTGTTGAAATGTTGTCCATCTTGTTTTACAACGTTTAATTGCCTTGGCTTTAAAAGTATTTGAAAAGTAGTTAGTTGTAATTGGAATCCTTAAAATTAGGTGAAAAGTAGATCCTATGACCACATTGTAATTTAAAAGTCCATAGATGAAGTAGAAGTTCTTGATAATGTCTTAGTAGTTAGTCATGTTTCCATACTCATTCCACAAAAACATAGTAGAAATAAAAAAAACTTTCCATAGTAGTTGTGATTATTTCCATTAAAAGTTCCAATAGTGTCTTATTTGTTTCTTTAGGACTCCAAAAGCAATGACCAAAATAAATTTACTACACAAGTTCAAGGTGTATGTTCCTCTTACCTTACTTAGGAGTCCATTAGTTTCCAACTTGAATCCACATGTTGAATTGTATACAACTATGACATGTGTAAACTAATGGACTTATGAAAGTGTTTCATGGACTTTGATAACTTATGGACCAATTAAATGATTTTATGTAGTGATGATGGATTCAATTTTATTAATGGTGTAATTTGATGAATGTTGTTGCACTAGTTACATGTTTAGATGTAGTGATGATGGATTGATGCAAATGTTGGTAGATTTTGACAACTATTGTTGAGTTGATCTTGTAGGTTGTATGCCAACATGGTCATCATTTTCAGTTTCTACCAATCTCCCTGGCCATTCATGCCACCTACTCCAAAGTTCAAGAAGGATACTTTGAGCCCAAGTGTGGGCAACTTTCATGTCAATGGTCAATTGAAGTAGCATGTTGTTGATCATGAAGTTACAAGTCTTATTGGGAAAGCCAAGGACCGCCTAGATGTTGCAAAAGGGAAAACCTCTATCGTAGAAATAGATTAGCTTATTATGACAAAGGACATTAGGAAAGAATTGAAGTTGGTTGGTGATCATGTAGAAGTTGAAGAAGAGGCAGATAGAGCTAGAAATAACAATACATGTGAAGATTCTTTATCACATTCCAAATGTAAGGATGGTGACCAAGTGGATAATGAAGATCACAATCTTGTTGAACTTGCCACTAACATGGCATTACAAGTTAAGATCATGGAACAACAAGGTGTATAGGTTGAAGACACTAGTGCTTTGGTCACAAAACATGTTGTAAGGTAAAGGCGTAAATATGAATCTCTTGCAAAGAAGACTAAAAAGAAAATAGTGAATTTACATGCGTCTATTGTAAATATATTAACACACTCAAGTTGTTAAAGTTTGAACGTTCATTCCAAAAGACATAAGAAGCAATAGACCTCTACATATTATTATCTTGGTAAGGAGATTATAGCAATTCAAGTATTGAATCCACACAATATTGTAACTATTTTATTGTTTATTTAGTGCATTGGAATTCAACTCTTATAGTTTTGGCAATTTTCCAAATATAACGCACATAATTTTGATTCTTATCCATAAGTTGTTCAATTGTTTAGTTGGTTCATAAGTAGTGTAAATTTTTGGTTTATGGAGGCCTATGGGTAGTGGTAAATTTTTAATAGACTTTTCCAAACCTTGGTTATTGAACAGCTTGTTCCTATGAAGTTATCTTGCACATGTTCATTCTATGTTTATGAAAGCATCTTGCACAAGTTCATTGCCCTTATTACTCTTCTCCTTTTTTTTTGTTGACATATTTGTGGTGCTTTTGAATGTAGTGGACAAGTTTGTTTTTTTTTTTTTTTTTTTGGAAAACTTTAAAAAAA
>Ga0209611_10008956_pt1 | contig 15367 bp, 8 predicted proteins | sample S1TSphgellanicum_3_FD_187693 | JGI IMG/M metagenome (GOLD analysis project Ga0209611, IMG submission 187693) | Host-associated microbial communities from peat moss isolated from Minnesota, USA - S1T2_Fc - Sphagnum magellanicum MG (SPAdes) (version 2) | ecosystem: Host-associated > Plants > Peat... | reverse complement strand
AACCATCAAGAACAACAAACTGAGAAAACCCAGCTTCGTCCATGACTTGTGGGTTGTCAGTTGTGACCTTAAGTGTCAAGAGCCAAGGGTTGATTGAATTGGTGGCCAGAGAGTGTTGGTTTTGTATTAATTTGTGTCAGTAATCCTTTAAAATTAGGAGACTCAGTTGCTTAGTTTGTGGTTGTTAGAAAACAGCTTGTAAGTTCAAAGGGTCACATTCCATGGATTTATTATGTGAACCCCAGCACCTACTAGGCTACTACCAGTACCAGTGCACCAATCCATTGCAAACTTGTTCTGGATCGATTTCAACCCAGTTGAACAAACCCAAAAGATTGTAAGGTTTTTGAATCTTCTATTTTTATTGCTGTTGTTGGATTGACAGATTCACAGAGCGAGATCTTGCTCTCCAGCTAGATAAAACCAACAGCAAACAGAACATTTGATCTGTGCATGTACCCATGCCCACATTCTGGAGCTCTCGCTCTCCAGCTAGATCAAACCAACAGCAAACAGAACATTTGATCTGTGCATGTACCCATGCCCACATTCTGGAGCTCTTGCTCTCCAGCTAGATCAAACCAACAGCAAACAGAACATTTGATCTGTGCATGGTACCCATGCCCACATTCTGAAGCTTCACAAGTGTACATTATGGACTAGCTATTATTTATTAGGTAGTTTACATGAGGACTTGCTGTACGCAGGCTCAAGGTAACTAATACCCTACTAGTCTGTAATGCTCGCTGTTCTTTTGACAATAAGCTGCTTAAACCGAGTTGGAGCATTTTCATAGTCACTTAAGAAGGCCTCTTGTTGTCGAAAGAAATATGCTACTGGTCTGACTAGTGTGGGTGATTTGATTGTTGTCACATTATAGAGTTATCCGTAGAGTTCAGCAGGAAATGTTATGATTTTGATATATTGAACAATGTCTCATTTATGATTCCATGGAGTGCGAGAATTGTGCAAGTCTCTCAAACTTATAATTTCTCTCTTTTTTTATCAATTATGTCTCTACAATCAACAACTGGGTTTTCAGTCTGCCATAATCCACTCATGAAATTTGTACTTTGGAATTTTATGTATTATAGGTGATGGCCGTTTAGAGTATCTGGTGGGTGGCCACGAGTCAGGTTCTGGCCAATGGCCATTATCTGATGTAATTGGCACTTGGGGGAGAGATTCCGTGATAAGATATGGAGCTCTACAGACTATTTGCTACTGATCTCATGATGCAATTGAGCCATCCTGCGCAGTCCAAAGAGCACTCAACCTTCTTTGAAAACCTTAGGGTGAAAGGAGGAGTCTTGTAATAGGGTGAAGAGTGGAATTTGGCATGCCTTTGAAAGAGGAGTTGACCTTGACAAGCTTAGGGGAAAGGGTCGTGTAGAGATGAGCTAAGATAATGACATCAACTTAAGGCAAGGCTAGATCTTTATACCGACCTTTGATGAAAGCGACATATTTTCATCCATATTGTTAGGTATTTGTTGAAGAACATTAGTTTTTTTAATTATAGTTTGACAAGTGAATTTTCTTTATTTGTGTAACATTTTTCCCTTTGTTAGTTTCAATTATGTTGGATTGGGTGCTAATCTGATAATGCAAAATATCATTTCTTCTTGAAAAGTTGTTTTTTACAATTTTACTATAATCTAACTTCATGCTTAACAACAACAACCCCCATTTAAGCCTCTATCAATTTGTAACACATCCTACTAGGTGCAACTGGGCATGCTCTCAGAGTAAGCTTTGGAGGCCCCTCAAAATGACAAGCAATGATGTTGTTTCTTGTCTTGTATGTTTAAAGTAGGGCTCAAAATCTCTCAAGAACACACACACTGGCACTCTGCATGTAGTTCTACCTGTAGGCTACCAGTCTGGAAAAACTGGTCACTGATTCATTCCCTACCATTCCCTTAGCACCAGTCAGCTCCAACAACTTGAGTGCATCCCTCCCCAACTCCACCCAAAAATACTTACCTACCTCGATAGCATTGTGCTGTATGTATGTAAGAAGTTCCCATTGTTTTGTTTTTTTGGGAATTTTTTTTGAAGTGCAGGTAGGTCTGAGGGCTCAAAACGTAATCTAAAATTTCAGAACGCCATGTGGTATCATTTCATTTCTCATTTTTGGACCCAAAAAAAATGGGGGGTAATTTTGGATTATTTTTTCTACCGAAAAATTTGACAAGATTTTCTTTTTTTTGAGAAAAAAATCAGAAAATTTTTCAAATCAAAAAATTGAAAAATAAGAATTTTTTGGGTTCCCATTTAGCAAGGGGAATTTGATTGGCCCATCACTCCAAAAAAAAATGAAACTATGAGGCTCCCCAGAAATGGTAGAAGGTTTTATTTTGAAGTATAGAGTTCCTCCCCTTTGGTCCACCTATATAGGTGAAAAGGAGAGGTGCTATTGAGAACTCTTTGGGGAACATGTCAGGAATGTGGGAACTCTTTACTTTGACCCCCCTCCCCGCCCCCAAAATTCCTAAAGTGGGTAAAATTTAGGGTAAATTTAGGGTAACTAAAGGTATATATTTATTCTATTATATATTCATGGGTATATTAATCTACCCACCCAATACTGGTGATACCCAAATACAAATAGGAATCTCCAAACAAAACTCTCAATATTACCTCTCAATATTGGCTCACCTATATAAGTTTAAAGAGGACAATGTTTGTGCAAAACATATGGGACAAAGTTAGGGGCTATTGGGAACACATTGGGAACTTTCTAGTAACATATTGGGAATAAATCAAATTCAAAAAAATTTAAAGCCCGCTTTTGAAGTTTGAGATATTTTATAACACTTGATTCTTAGATTGTGTGAAGTGTTGTTATATTAACATGTAAACTTGTAAATAATACATGCTTACCTATCCCATGATAGAATCCATAAGCATTGTCATGTATATATCAATGTAGGGGTGTGTCACACTCTGGCCTTGCCATTTACATTAAAAAGGATCTTAAGGCAAAAAGAAGAAGAATTATGGAAACTCAAATATTTCACCATGCAAAAATACACCTAATCTTCAAAAAATCCTGTAAAAGAAACCAAAATCCTCCAAGATATTTTAACTCTATATAACTAATCTCGAGTTTCAACACAAGCCAAAATGTCATCTTTTAAAAAAAACTCATCATAGTAAAAACAAATAGACCTATTATTATTATTATTATTACCTAGTAGGGGCCAAAATCCCTTAAGCTACTATACTCTATAATGAATCTAAACACTTGCCTTGGTAGTAGGCAAGGCCAACAAATCCTCTCCTAAACAATTTTTCACATTTGCACTCTTAAATGTTTCAAGCAAGAATCAAGAAACAAAAAGGTTGTCATTCAACAAAGAATGAAACTTGTCATCAATTCAATAAACAAGTTTCAACCCTAAACCTACTTCCTTGATGAGAGAGAGAGAGAGAGAGAGAGAGAGAGAGAGATGGGTTGCTGTAAAAACAAGCACAGTCACAAGAGCTCAGTCTGGGAAACTGACTCAGGAGCTGCTGCTCAGAACATAGGTACTTTGCATACAAATGTTGTTCTGAGACTTATTACTGTAAGTGGTGCAGCTTCATTAGTGTCTACAGCTATTGCTGTCTGGAACTGTCAAAGACAAAAAAAAGACAGCTTGTTGAGTGAGTATCAAGACAAAAAAGACAGCTTGTTGAGGAGTTGGGGACTTGTAGTAAACATATTCAAGCACTTTTGTTCTCACCCAACTCCCTCCAGGCTCCCGTTTTGTAGCTTTCCAAAGGGTGTTTGTTGATTCTGGTTTTGTTTTGGTTTTGATAGTTATTGCAGTGTCAAAAGGATCCAGCATGTGAGCTCTCTCTCTCTCTCTCTCTCTATGAGCTTCAAGTGCTTCCGGTATTTTTGCATTTCTCTCTGATCATTTGTTTTTAGATTGCTTCCCCACCCCCATTCCTATCAGTATCTCTATCTTATTGTAACTGATTGGTTTTTTTGTCTCTATAATAGCTCCTGCATTGTATAGCATGGTATAGCATAGCAGCTGATCTGGTAAGCTAGAGTTTGTTTTACAGAGCTCGAAACAATAACCCTCATCAGAGCCGTTGAAGTTTTCTAGGTTGCATTGCTGTCGTGAGGTTTTGAGACTATTGTTCCAGCTCCCAGCAAGTTCTAACTGCATTCGTGAAGCTGCTTTTTGTGGTTGGAGCTTTTCATTTTTGTGGGGGGTTTTTTTTTTCCCCTTCCCTGGATTTGTTTTTGTGGCTGAAGCCTTCATTTTTAGACAAGTACTTTGAAGATCTCCAGCCGTAAATCATCATAACCCACACCTGATCTCAACTTGGGTTTTTCTCATCTCAGCTCAATTGTAACTTCCAATTTCTAGTCCCACCCGAGAAAACACCATTCAAGCTCTAGACTTTCTGAGCTTTTGTCAAGTCCTTCATCTTCCAATGTTCAGTGCAAACTTAGGTTTCGAAGAGATTCATCAGCAAAGCTTGCTTTTCTGAGCTGTTTTTGTCAAGTCCTTCATCTTATTCCAACAGTGGACTTAACCTGGATTTTAGAGGTCATCAATTGATTGGCAGGACACAGTCTATTGGAGCAAAGAAAAGAAGTAGCCAGCTGGTGGCCAAAATGAGCTACTTGCCAAGAAACTTTTTGTCGAAGAAGCGGATTGGTGGGTGTTTCGGTGTGACGCTGGTGTTGCTAACTCTCATCATTGTCCTCTCGATCGAGGTTCCAAAATCTGAGAAAACGGGGAAACATCACCAGAAACTCCAAGGATTCGCAAAGGATTTCAACATCACTTGGGCTCCAGATCACACAGAACTGCTTGACAATGACCAAATCCTGGAGCTCAAACTTGACAACACATCAGGTACTACTTCTTCTTGTTTTTGTTCAATGCTTGAATCTATTGGAACCCAATCAATATAATTCTCTCCAACTTCAATGTGATGGGAATGTGAAATATTTCTTCAAAAATTCTGGAATGCAAAGATCATGACCTGAAATCAACCTTGCAAGAATTTGTGAAGGACACTGTGTGAAGAAATTGGTTTCATATTTTGCAAACACCTACTGGAATGCACAGATCATTCATACTGAAAAGCAGCGTTGCAAGAATTTGTGAAGAAGAGAACAACGTGAAGAAATGGGTTTCATATTTTGTTCATAAAAACTGCAAAACAGATCATGATCGTCAATGCAACCTTTTGAGGATTTGTGAGGAGGAGAACAATGTGAAGAAATGGGTTTCACGTTTTGCTCATAAGAACTGGAAATGCACAGATCATGACTGAAAGGCAGCCTTTCGAGGATTTGTGAAGAAGAGGACAATGTGAAGAAATAGGTTTCATATTTTGTTCATTAAAACTGCAAAACAGATTATGACCGAAAATTCAACCTTTCTAGAATTTGTGAAGAAGAGAACATGAAGAAAATGGGTTTCATGTTTTGTTCATAAAACCTGAAAATACACGGATCATGACTGAAAAATTTGCGCTGACAAAATCAATCTATTACTGAACTCTTGGGGATTATTAGATTCTGAAATTTCTGCAAATATAATCTTCTTTCTGGTTAATAATATTGATGCTGTTTGAAATTAGCTATGAAAAATAGATGATGAACATTTTTGCAATTTCATGATAGTGTGTACCCGAACCCCTAAAGCTCAACAAAATGTTCCAAATGGATTAGGGAGGATTAAACATGATCATGAAAACTTCCCTTTTTCCTAATCTAGTCGAATTAGTACTAATCTCACTAGTTTGTGGTTGATTCGAGTGCTGATGCAAGGTTAAATTTTTTTCAAGCATGATATTAGACTTGTGCTTGATTAACTGCAAGCTCTAGAATAAGTGCATACTGTTTTGTCTCTTGGGGTGGAATTGGGTGAACCACTCTTGATGGAAAATTGGATTTATGGATGTGCAGGTTCTGCATTCCGATCCATAAACACATTCCTATTTGGGAATATCACCATGCAAATTAAACTCGTTCCAAACAATTCTGCTGGCACTGTTACAGCCTACTATGTAATGTTTCTTCTCTCTCTCTCTCTCTCTCTCTCTCTCTCGCCTTTCTTGTGCTAATTGAACAATATAGTGATGTAATTTGTCGCTTGAGAGAGATTCCGCCCCTTCACCCTATTACACTTTTTAGGTGTAACTACTCTCTCAAATGCATGTGACTATTAGCACATAGAACATCATGAGGTCTAGCAAATAGTCCAAAGAGTTCTTAATTATGTGGCAGAATCTCTCCCAACTGCCGATTAGATCAGATAATGGCTATTGGTTGGACTCAGCTCATGGCCACACTCGGTGCTCCATAAGGGGATGGAGTGGGGGGAGGGTGGAGTTCTCGTGATGGCCATGATCTAAATACGTAGGGGTTTTGCACGGGGTTTTTGTGGACAGCTTTCTTCGCCATGGACAGTTCCAGATACCCATGACGAATTGGACTTTGAGTTCCTTGGAAACCTATCGGGACAGCCATATATTCTGCAGACCAATGTGTTTGCCAATGGCACAGGCGATCGTGAACAGCGTCTGTTCTTGTGGTTTGACCCAACCACCGACTTCCACACTTATGGCATTCTATGGAACCATCGGCAAATAGTGTAAGCACCCACGACAACATGCCAAGTTCTTTCATCGATCAATTCCTTCCTATAAAGAAAGAGAAGGGATGTTACCACTACTACTCCTTTTAAGAGTGAGAGGGATCTTACACCTACCCTACTTGTAGGTGTAAGATCCCTCCCATTCCTTATAGGTGTAAGATCCTTCCCACTCTTAAGGAGTAGGGTTTAAGAACTAAGAACCCTCCTTTCCTACACCTTGTGTGATCTACATATGTTTAGGTTCATGTTAGCTTTTGCCTTGTGCTTTTACTCTACACTTAATTTCTTGGGCTTCAGACTTTGGGGGCAATTTTGTAGCCTGACATCTATATCTTCAGGAGCATTGAAATTTGTGGTCTTTTTTTTTTTTCGGGCGGGGGTTTTTTGTGCCCCAGATTTTCAGTTGACAATGTGCCGATCAGATTATTCACCAATAATGAGTATCTTGGATTGGCGTACCCGGATCACCAACCAATGAACATTTACTCAAGTCTTTGGAATGGAGACCAATGGGCAACCCAAGGAGGGCGAGTTAAGATTGATTGGGCAGCTGCGCCCTTCATAGCAACATACACGAATTACAACCTCGACGCCTGCGTGGCTGAAGATGCCAATGCGCCATGTGCGTCATTCGCCGCAAATAACTGGTGGGATGGAGGTGCTTATCAAATACTAAGTGCTGATCAAATCAATAAACTCAAATGGGTTGAACAAAACTACATGGTATACGACTATTGCACGGATACCAAACGGTATAATGTCACACCCATTGAATGCGCCCAAAACTCAGGTGGGCTTGCTTAGTTAGTTTAGTGTTGTTGAGATCAATTCTTGGGCCGATGGGTTTAGGGTTTAGGGTTATTAATAAGGGCAATTCCATATTTGAGTTACTAGTGATTGATTTTACCTTCAGTTTTGCCTCAAAAAATCCCAATATTATTCTAAAACCAATTTTCTGAATGACTTACATAGCTCCTCTAATTGGTAGGGTTATATCTACCAGGGGTTGAAAAAAAAAAGACACTTTCTTAAGTGTATGTTGGAGGTATTGGAGTATGTTGGAGGTATTACTCCAATAGGAGAGGTTATAGGGTTAGCAATTCATTCTTCTTCTCAGGGTGAGGAATAAACCCTGAATGTCCAAACTGTTGTCGATTTGTCATTTTTGTGACAGTTTTATTTATATATAGGGGTGCAAGGTAGCTCACCCTTCTTCAACAAGGCAAGCTCTACTACCCTAAACCTTAAAACCTAAACCCTAAACCCTAAATACCCATATGCCACACAAACTGCATGTTAATTATGTTCAGCCATGGTCTATTTTGTCCAGTCTCAGGAGTCAGCAGTACCAAGCATGATTCAGATGCAAAAGGGCCCAAATTCATTCACGAATATTGTGAAGTTTGAAAGCCAGATTTGCTGATTTTTTCAGATCTGGTAAAAAGATGTGGTTCCTACATTGTATCACAAGAACCAATTGTGGACAGGTGACAGAACCCAATTTGTGTCCAGACTTCTAATTTTTCCTCTCTCTCTCTCTCTTTCTTTCTTTCAGCATGCTGGAAATCAAAGGGGAAGAAGTTCAGATGGCAATTTTAAAATTTTAGACTTCATAAGTCATCCCAACTTTGAGCAATAACATCCAAAGAATACAGAGGTATAGAGGGTATTGGGTTGACAATCCCTTTGCAGATAACTGTAGACACCATTCATTGATGATGAACCTCTTGAAAATTGAGGTGTTCTTTGTACATTGGATGTTGGTTTCCCTTAATTAGTAGATACACCATACCCCGCTTGTTTGGCTTGGTTAAGATAGCTTTATTTGTTTTCAATGTAAGAAGAAAAAGAAAGAATTGCTGTCCCCTTGAGATGGAACTTAAAACTTGCAAATGGTTTGAGGGTTTGAGAATGTTGAAGCTATGATGATTTCTTGTTCTTCTTGAGTGTTGAGGGTTTTTGGGCTCATCATCACAAGAACTATTTCTTACACCTAGCATATTGTTGTTGCACTATGTGCTCATGATTAATGTTGTCTATTAGTTAGTTTAGTTTGTTTCTAAGTTGTGCGGGTCATTACATGTCATGATGATTGTTTGTTGTTGATGTTATATAATGCTTTCTATTTAGGTTTGGCCTTTACTTTCCCTTATCAAATACTACATCTTAAATCCACTTCATGGTATTATAGTGGATTATTGAGAACTAAAGGTGTAGTGAACTCAAAAGAAGAAGAGCATAGTTGTGTTTTGCTTAGCCATTGCTCAAGGAAAGAACAACATGCTAAAGAATTCCAAGTTGGAAAGGTAGTCCAATTATAGCACATGGAAATTTTACATATCTAGGTTTTTGCATATTTACATTGCTACAAAAAGACAAATTCTTAGATATTGTAAAACTAGATCCTCAAGGAGTTGTCATACTTGAAGAGGGGGAGCTTCATGATGAAGCTAAAAAGGATATTCGTGGGAAGAAGACAAAACCATATAACATTGTTCACAAGGTCAAAATTCAGCTGAATCAAAGAAAATGGTCGGAAAGGCACTATACAACTATCAAACCTAAAAGGAATTGTAACTTTTGTGGCAACCCAAGTCATTGGATGTGCAATTGTGTTGAGCTATCAAATGAAATCAAGAAACACATAGTGGAGTGTGACCAAGGGCATGTGTGTTAAAGGATATAATTGTTTTTGAGAGTGGAACAAAACTCCAAAGCTATATATGGATGTTATTGAGCTCAACCTTGTTGAACACAACAAAAATAAATGGTGTGTCAATAATGGTGTTATTAAACATGTCACTTGGAATGGTGATGTGCTTATTGAATTCAAGAAAGAAGATGGAACTACTAGAGTTAAAATAGCAAGGGGGAAGTCTCAAGTAGTCATAAAATGGGCAACATTGTAATTCCACCAAAGATGAAACAAAAGGAAATGTTTTGTATGTTTCAAGAGTTTCAAATAAATTATGTTTGTAGATTCATTAGTAGATAAAGGGATTCAAGTCTTGTTTAATTCCTAGAATGTCTACCTTCTAACAAGTTGTTTTAGATGTTGACAAAAGGGGTTTACAACATTCAATGCTTATTTTCTTATTAGACTTTCAATAGAAGTTGTAAATATTGCTTATTACATTACTAACATTTCTTTTACTAAAGTTAACAATGAAATCATTCCCTTTCAAAAGCTCTACAACTTGGTCCTTCATGTTAAACATTTTAGAATTATTTGATGCACAAATGTTTTGTTCACATCAACACACCAAGATTGATATTGTTTCCAAAGTTCAAAAACCATGTTCTTATGGTTATGACACCACCACTAAAGCCTATAGATGTTTCCACCCTATGGTAAATGCACATTACACTCACTCAAAAAGGGCAATTGAAAGTCCATTTTTACATTCCAAATCTAGTGATTTTTCCAAAAAAACATTTAAATGATGTTAAAGTTCACATTTTTTTCCATTTTCAAGTTCATACCACCATAATTTAGTTTTTTTTAAAAACCTCTAAAAATATGGGTCTTGAAAAAATCAATTTAGGTTTTAAAATGGATTTCATGAATTTGAAATTTTCATTTTAAATCTTAAAATTTTTTAGAGACTTTTTCTTGCTTGATTTTTTCCATCTTAAGTGTTATGGTACTTCAATGTGTGGTGGTAAAAAGTTATAGGTTTAGTTTTCAACTCCACTAGAAGAAAAATAATTCATAATGATAATTTTTTTGGTGATAGTTTGGACTGTAACATTGGATGTACCATTTTTTGTAAAGTCCATCTTGAATTAAACATTTATCCTTTTGATAATTTTTTTTTGGGTTTGAAAGATTAGAATGTAGGTTTCAATTTTTCATCTCACTTTTGCCAAATTTTTCAAATAGATTTGAATACAATGCAACAATATTTGACTCACCTAGAAAAAATTGCCATTGTGACTTCAAAAAAGTCCATTGTAATGTGCTTTTACCCCTTAAAACAAATAAGGTTCTTGTATCTAAAGATGTAATTCTTATGAAGACTACATGAGATTTACCTTAGTTGAAACTAAAACTCCAAAAGAGATTGTCACTACTTTTGTTCACCTACCATGAAAGGAAATATATATTGTAACCAAGATTGCACAAATCGATCACCACATAAAAGTTTATCCATTTCCTTACAAAAACAACTACATGCTACCTCCAAACCCTATTGGCACAACTACAAAATGTGGGTGCAATTCACTAGTCCTCATTCACTAAACCAATGAAATCATTGCTTCCCCACTAGGTCCCATTCATTATAACCAGTGAATTCACTCATAATCCAATGAAATCACTTGGTGTATAGGGACACCTTTGTTGTAGTGTGGTGAAAAAACCACCAAATTTCCTTTACCTAAACCTAGATCACAAGATAGAGAAGGAATAGTTGCACCAAATGAAAAAGGAATGATCATAATGTGCACAAAAAGAATGGTGAAAACCCATTGACATTTTCAAGATTTGATGGTTGGTCTTTCTAAAGCACAAATAAAACTTGTGATGTTTGTAAAAATGCCAAAATGGGTTGATGCCATGAAAAAAAATGATTTAAATTGAAGAGAATAACACTTGGGTTTTCGGGTTTTGGATGAACTCACCTCTTAGCAAGAAAGCCATCATCATGAAATAGGTTTTCAAATTAAAAAAATCATGTTGACAAAACCATCATAAAAGGTTCAGCTAGTTGTTTAGGGGTTTCAACAATGTGAAAGAAAAGATTTCAAGGAGACTTTTGCTCTAATTGCCAAATACAACAGATTGCAAAGGGTGATAGCCTTAGTTGGACACAACGAATGCCCAATTTTTCATCTTGATATAAAAATAATTTTTCTAAATGGTGAATTTTTTAAAGAAATTTATTTGTTATAGCTGAAACGCTTTGAAAAACCAAGAACGAAAATAAGGTATGTAAGTGAATATGTGTTGAAATCATCTTTAAAAAAATTATATACATATGCATAATACAATTTGAATATAGGACATTCAATTTATGTAGCCTGAAATGGACTACTTTACACCAAAATTGGTTTGCCTTAGGTCATGCATTGACCCAACTAGAATATGTATTTCAACCAAATGGGATTACAATGACTTAATGGGAGTATGCAACCAAAATGCTTGAGGAATTTGGGTTGGCAACTTATAACCGAAGATCACTAGAAATGATGTTAGGTTTCAAGTTGATTCTTGACATGGGAGTTCCAAAAATGGATTTTTAAATGTACCAAAAGATGGTTGGAAAAGTTGAACTTTCTCATTCAAACCCAACCAAATATTGCATTTTTGTGAATTAAGTGAGTAGATTTTCAGACCATCTTTAGACTTTTCATCTAGATGTTGTCAAATAGGTTGTTCCAAAGTAGGGAGGTTCAATTTTTATGTCACAATGCGATTTTTTTGCAGAGTGTCATACATTTACGTGCTACTAACACATGATTAAATTAACAATATGTTGAATTTGTCGTTAGATTTAGATTGTCAATTTGAATAAAAATATATCCATCACAAACTTAATGGGTCATGATTTCGCAATAATAGTCATGCAAAATATGTTTTTCATAGGTTTGTATGAAATATACATGGATGTCATTCATCTACTTGTGTTATTTGAACATTGATGTCATGCACATTGTTTAGACACGAATGTCATATGCCCTATTTGTATTGTTTAGAAATGGATGTTGTATGCTTATTTATGTTGTTTACACACGAAAATTATGCACATGACTTTTGTGTTTAAATAATGCATGACATTCATGTTTACATTATATGAATTTATAAAATAATAAATTTCCCAAGGATTTGAAATGAACCCAAGAAGCTTGTAAATTTGTGATGTCCATATAAAAAAATTGCAACACATATACATCAAATAATAATAACGGACTTTTGAAACTAAAAGATATGGATTGGTGTCAATTTGTGCTTTTATATGCATGCATTTTTGTGTATGGTTTCTATTTGGGATATCTTATTGGGACTTAGTATATGATATATTATAAAAAGGAACATAACTACAAAAGCTTTTTATAAAAACCTTAATTGAAAAATAAATTATGGACGTTTGAATGGCTTAAAATGACCATATTTTCAAAAGTCCATAACAAAATCATTTTTGGGTGGATTTAATTTTTTTCTTTTAACATGTATATTAAAAAAATGTTTAGTTGAACTTTTTCTTATATGGATTTTTTTCATTTATCATCACATAATCCCCATTTAACATTGGGTTTTAAAGGTTTTCTCCATTTTAGTGTTAAAATATGGACTATTTGAAGTATTGTATTCATTAAAATTGAGCCACCTTAGCTTGCAATTGCCTAAACATCTATTAAGGTATATTAAGGGAACAATGGATGTAAGTATCTGTTGCCATCAAGGGGAGGTAGATGAATTAGTAGTGTAGTTGATTTTTTAGATGTAGATTAGGGAGGCATTGTTCATGATTGGAAGTCAACAATTACATATGTTTTAATGTTTATATCGAGTCTATTTTACAACTATTATATTGGATATTTGTGCAATTACCCAACTATTCGTTACAATAATAATAATAATAATAATAATAATAATAATAAATATAAATAATTATTACTATTATTACTATTTACATTATTTATTTGGATTCCAAATTAATAGTTAATATTATTATCTACCAATTATTATGAAGTATAATAGTTAGTACACCTAATAGATAGATTATGTTAAGGTAGAACCGTTCATCATCAATCATTGGGTGTAGATGATTAAAAATTTTGGGATTTTCAAAATTTTGATTTATTTTGTGTGATGTAAAACATCATGGTAACTCCAAGGTAAACTTTACATTATATGTTGCAACTTCAAAGGCAAAGGAACAACATAGAAGAAACACAAAACATGTTGAAATCACATAATGTTTTCTAATAAAAATAACCTAATATTTTTAAATTCATAACTTCTTTGTTTCTTGTTGATTTTTAGTGATCTAAAGTGTTAAGGATGCATTAAATTTAAACTTCTTCATTAATTATTTGAACTTTAGAAATAAAAAAGCCATGAAGGAAACAAATGTGCTAAATATTCAAGTGTGAATTAAGCTAGTGATCAAACATTGACCTTGCTTACTTTTAACAACCAATTTTTTTTCATTTTTTGTCCTTTTTGAACAATCTAAATAGTTGTGGGTGCTTCAAATCAAGGTGGGTAAATTCAAGCTAAAAGGAGCCAACAATGCACCATTTTTCATTGCTTAGTCCTAGAATGTTCCAAAAATATCCTAAAAATATTCTAGAAGCACATTTGAAAAAATCATCAAAAAACTTGTATGACCCACAAATATGTTACAAAATATTATTCTCCAAAGTTGTGTTAAAAAGTTCTTTTTAAAAATATGTCATTTATAATCCATTAAGGACTATATTAAAAGTCTTTAAAACAACAAAAGACATTGAAAAATCATTGATTACATTGCTTTAGGAGTGATTTTGATTACTTTATCTTCATTAGATTAATTTCAAAAAAATCACATCTTTCCACAATATAATTTAAACATTTAAATGTAAACACTTTTTTTTTGGGTAACATTAATGTAAATTTTAACATTAAAACGTGAAAAACCAAACATTGGTTACACGTCCATTGATTTAAGTTGAATGTACCTAGGTCTAAAAAAACTTTTTTGCATTTGAAAGGCAAATGGATAATGTATTAAGACTTAAAGCTCTCTAAAAGTTAAAGTTTTACTCATTGGTTTGCCTTGTAGTAGTTGTAAATGAGTTGCAAATGAGTGGCAAATAGGATGTAATTAATTTTTTTTATTCCATATTGTTTGTTCTACCTTTCAAGTTTGTAAAATATATAATTAAGTGCACTAAAAGTATTTAAAAAAAGTGACATTTGGAATAAATTTTAAAAAAAAGACTTGCCCTAAAGGTTAAACCCAAAATAAAATAGGATTATCCAAAATGACCTACCTATTTAACCTAAGCCTACTTACCTATCTATTTAGGTTGAACTACGTATCTACTTAGCCTAAGAAATGTAAGTAGTAATGCCTACTTACTTTAGGTCTATTTACTTAACGACACAAGTGCCATGTTTTAATATCTTATTAGCCTTAAGTTGAATGATTAATTTAAATTAATAAAAATATTAAATATTGAAATAAATTTAGAATTTCCATGTGTCCATTGATGATTTGTCAACACATCATTGTCATGTCAACACATTGTTGCCAATATAGTGGCAACATAATGACACAATCTACTATATTAATTCACTACGTCTGTGCGTGCGTTTGTTTGTGACACGACAATTCTGTTGCAAAAGCATTCTATGGCAGAACCAGCCTCTGCATTTTCTATGGCAGAACTGGCCTTTGTATAGTTTTGGCGTTGCGGGTCATGGCGGCGGAGAGACACACGCCAACCATCGATCGCGTCTGTCAGTATCTTACTTTAAGTTACTTTAAGTTACCCTTGGGGGGGGGGAGAGGAATAAAGATGTGATAAAGTGAGTTAGGAGCGTTGGATCGAGAATCAGACGGGTGGAATGATGTTTTTCAGGGGTAAGTATCGTGTTGGGGTAAAAATGGTGAGCTGGGAAGTTACACATGGGGTGGGATGGACTGTTGGGGGGGGGGAACCGGTGGGTGAGGAGGCGAGAGACCATTGGACATAGAATAAACAATACTGCTGTGTGCTCGGTGCCGAGCCCATCCGACTCTAAAGGACGTTGCTTTGGG
>Ga0209611_10008955_pt1 | contig 15368 bp, 14 predicted proteins | sample S1TSphgellanicum_3_FD_187693 | JGI IMG/M metagenome (GOLD analysis project Ga0209611, IMG submission 187693) | Host-associated microbial communities from peat moss isolated from Minnesota, USA - S1T2_Fc - Sphagnum magellanicum MG (SPAdes) (version 2) | ecosystem: Host-associated > Plants > Peat... | reverse complement strand
CAGAAATTTCAAGGTTTCCAGTCCAGGGCGGCGCGTCATTTTCACCGCTTGATCTTCATACGCCTCCACAAGCTCCGCCAGGGTTTCCAGATAGTCCTCCTGGTCTTTGCTGCGGGTGGACAGCACAGCCAGCGCATCGATCAACTCCTGAGATGTTTCCAACTCGGCATCGTCGTGGATCTTGCGCGGCAGGAGCAAGCTGCAAAGGTCACGGTAGGCCTTGGGCAGCTTGTGCGGGATACTCTTGGTCTTCGTGCTCATAATTCCTTTTTCCATCGATTGGTATCGTACTGCTTGTGAGTCAAAACTCGCAGGATGTAACAAATGCCCCGGTCATAATGAACGGCCGCGATTATTCTGTATTTGTTACCTCCCACGTCAAAAATGACCACGGAATGGCCCTTATCGGTGATAGACAGGTCGGCATGGTTAAAAGTGCGTCTTAGCTCCGCGAAGTGAGTCCAGTGGGTGCTTTTAACGACCTTATACCATTGCTCCAGCACGGCCTTCGCCGCGGGGGACTGTTCCCAGAAGTCCTTCAGCCGCTTCCTGGAAATGATCCGCATCAGTCCTGAGTATACTTAAACTTTGACTATTTGTCAAAGTCGCTTTAGCTGTCCATGGATCCTTGATCCGCTCATGCCTCTCTACGATTTCCTCGCGCCGGCCTACGACCCAGCCTTCGAGAGAATTTATAGCCCTTTTCGTCAAAGGGCTTTTGAAAAGCTAAGCGTCTCATTGGGCGCTAGCGTCCTCGATCTCGCTTGCGGCTCGGGACAGAATTTTCCGCTGCTGGCGCGGCGGATTGGCTCGCAAGGGCATCTCATCGGGCTCGATATTTCTCGCGGCATGTTGCGCTACGCCCGACAGCGTTCCTTGCTGGACGGCCCGCGCGTTTCGTTGATGCAAGGTGATGCGGCGTACCTGACGCCTTCGATACTCGAGGCGGAAACGGGGGCAAGCTCAGTCGATGCCGTTGTTTCCACCTATGGTCTCACCTCCATGCGCGATCCGGAAGCCGCATTTCGAGCGTCATGGAACGTACTCAAACCTGGCGGCGGATATCTGATCCTCGATATTCACGCCTCGCCGCGAACGCTGCACGCCCGCGCGGTCGAATGGGTCACCCGCAGCAACTTTGGCGAGTCAGCCTGGCGGCCGTTGCGGGACGCCGCCACTGATTTTCGGATGGATTATCTCGATCCTTCTGCCCATCTTTTTGGCGGCAGAGTCTTCGTGGCGTGGGGCACGAAGCCCCGGGCTGCCGCTCCCTCGCCATGCCCATCGTGATCAACAAGGACGGTTTGCAACTCGGGCCCTACAGCCTCGAGCAGGCGCGCACCTTGGTGCTGGAGGGCACCATCGACGCCGACGACTGGGCGTGGCCGGACGGCGCCACGGAATGGGTGCAGCTCCGGAACGTGCCCGGCTTCACCGCGGCCAAGGCGCCGCCCTCCAAACCGCCCGGGCCGGCCCAACCTCTCGCCGCCGTCTCCGCCGCGGAAGAGGAGGATCTCTGGCGCGGCCATCCGTCGCAAATCCTCAATCTCCACATTTATCTTTTCTGGGGCATTATTTTGGCCGCTACGCTGGTGCTCGCCCTCGTGTTTGCCGATAACCACTATTGGGCCCTCGGTATCTTCGGCATCGTAGCGATCGTCGGCTTGGCGCAGAGTGCATGGGCCTACTTTCACCTGCGCATGATCGAGTACATCATCACCACCCAGCGGGTGCGCGTCATTTCCGGCCTTTTCAGCAAGGAAGTGCAGGAGATTGAGCTTTTCCGCGTCAAGGACACCTCCGCGCGGCAGGCCTTTTTCCAGCGGATTTTCGGCCTCGGCACCATCACCATCCTCAGCGGCGATGAAAAACAGCCGCGCCTCGTGCTCGACGGCGTCCCCAACGCCATCGAGATGCGCGAGCGCCTGCGGCAGGAAGTCATGAGCCTGCGCCAGCGTTTCGGCGTCCGCGAACTCGATGTCATGTAGGAGCCATCCATTATGCGCACACCCTTCCTTCCCCTTTTTCTCGCGGTGCTGCCCGCGCTGACGTGCAGCGCGCAAACGGCCACGCCAGCATCCGCCGCGCAGGTGCAAGTCTCCTCCGCGCCCGAGGCCGGCTCCGCGAAAAAGCGGCTCGAGATGCTCCGGGCCCAGCCGCTCACCGTCGAAAGCATCTTCAGCGGCGACGCCTTCCCGAAAATCCGCCTGCTCAACCGCGAACTGGCCGAAGCCGCCGTCGGGCCCATCGGCCAGAGCGTGCGCTACTTCGATGCACAGTGGAATGAGGTCACCGCGCCCAAGGAGCCCGGCCGCTACGGCGCAATCGTGACCTTCACCGCCGGCGGCGGCCTAAGCTGGACGCAACACCTCACGCTTTTCAAAACGCCGCAGCCCTCTATGCCGGAGCCCTCTTCCTGGCCGCTCGACACCTACAATTTCAACGTCCAGCTTCCCCCCGCCTTCGGCATTCCGCCGGACGTCGCCGCGCGCGAAAACTGGAACATCGTGGCCGCCGCCACGCGCGCGTTCACGGACGCGCAGGTCAATAACGACTACCTCGCGCGCCTGCTCGCCGCGCTGCACGACATCGCCACCGATCCCAAGCGCTGGCAGGGTTTCAGCTACTACTACATCGACCGCGCCTGGTGGGCCGAGCTCGGCCGCCATCTCGGCGAAAACCAGGACTACCAATACCTCAGCTACGTCCCCAAGAACCACGACCCCGAGCCGAAGCCCATGCCGCTGCTGCTTTTCCTGCACGGCTCCGGCGAGCGCGGCGACGATGTCCAGAAGGTGCGGAAGTGGGGACCGCTCACCTGGATCGAAAGCGGCCATCCGCAGCCGTTTCTTGTCATCGAGCCGCAGTGCCCCGAGGACCAGTGGTGGGACCCGGTGCGCCTCGCGCGGTTGATCGACCAGGTTTCCGCGCAATATAAGGTCGACCCCAAGCGCATCTACGTCACCGGCCTGAGCATGGGCGGCTTCGGCGCGCTCGAGTTCGCCGCCACCTATCCGGAGCGGGTCGCCGCCGTCGCGTCGCTTTCCGGCGGAGAAGCCCCCGGCCTCGCGCCGCGCCTCAAGACCATCCCGATTTGGTTCTTCCACGGCGCCAAGGACAATGTCGTCCCGCCCAGCGCGAGCACCGACCTCGCCCACGCGCTGCAGAAACTCGGCGCGCCGGCTGAGCTCACGATTTATCCCAACGCCGGCCACGGCAAGTGGGATGTGACCTACGGCAATCCCGCGCTCTATTCCTGGTTCCTCTCGCAAAAGAAATGAAAATTGCCCTGCTTTCGCGCTGGTACTGGGAGGAGAATCGGCGATTCGGCGCGGAAGGCGGACCTGTGCGGCAACTGGCCGAGGCCGTGGCCGCGCGCGGGCACGAAGTCGTCGTGCTCAGCCAAAGTCCCGAGGTCCGCAAGCTGCGCCCCGACAAAATCGGCGAGCTGGAAACCTGGCTCTCGCCCCGCGACAGGAAACGCAGCTTCGTCATCGGCTGGCGCGACAAGCTCGCGAAAAAAACCTATCACCACCGCAAGCTCCACACCGACGCGCACGCGCTCGACGACTTCCTCAGGCAGCGCGGCCCCTTTGACGTCCTCTGGGCGCAGACCGAGTCGCCCGACGGCCTCGTCGCCGGCTTTGCCAAGCAACTCGGCTTCGACGTGCCGCCCATCCTCGTGCAAATCCAGGCGCTGCGCTACCGCTTCGAAAAAGGCGCGCCGGTCTTCACCGAAAAGGCCGGGCTCATGCTCGCCTTCCACCAGGCCACGCGCATCATCGCCAACTCCGAGATGACCGCCGGTTACCTTGGCGCCTACACCGGCCCGTCGCTGCCGCCGGACGAACTCGCCGCCAAGGTCCGCGTCGCCTATCCCAACCTCAGCCGCCAATTTCTCGAGATCGCCCTGAAGGCCCCGCGCCAGGCCGGGGCCCGCAACGACCGCGTGCTCTTCCTCGGCGCGCTCAACCCGGGCAAGGGCGCGCTCGTCTTTCTCAAGGCGCTGCCGAAAACCGAAATGTCCAAGCGCAGCGCCGTCTTCGCCGTCATCGGCGACTTCACCGAGAACAACAAACTCTTCGCCAAGCGCTGGGAGGAGCAGAAGGAAGCCACGCGCGTGCAGACCCTCGGCGCGCGCATCGAATACCTCGGCAAGGTCAGCCCCGAGGAAGTCATCCGCCAGATCCGGCTCGCGCAGGCCGTTGTCATTCCCTCGCTCTTCGACGCCTTCAACCGCGGCCTGACCGAGGCGCTCCTGCTCGGCCGGCCCGTCGTCACCACCGACCGTGTCGGCGCCGCCGCGCTCATCCACGCCCACCAGTGCGGCATCGTCGTGCCGCCGAACGATCCCGACTCGCTCGGCCACGCCATCGACGCCGTCACCAGCCCGCTCGTCCCCTTCGCCAACAACGCCGCGTACATCGGCCCGCAACTCATCCACGAATTCACGCCCGAGACCATCGCCGCGCGCATGGAGCACAACCTCGCCCGCACCGCCGGCCTCATCACGCATCCCGAAGGCCTCGACCCGCTGCACCCCGCGGCCTAAACCTTCTTGCCCTTAGCCGCAGGGTGGCCCGGACAACTTGTTCTCCGGGTGGCGAAGCCACAAGAAGCCACCGAGGCCGCAGCACTTGCCCTCCGCAAAAATCCCGCGCAAGTTGTCACCATGGCCGATCGCGAACACACGCTCTTTCTCCTCGACGGCATGGCGCTCGTCTATCGCGCCCACTTCGCCTTCGCCACGAATCCCATCCGCACCTCCGCCGGTCGCAACACCTCCGCCATCTACGGCTTCACCAACACGCTGCTCGAGCTCATCACCAAGCAGCAGCCCACGCACCTCGCCGTCGTCTTCGACACCGCCGCGCCCACCGCGCGCCACAAGGAATTTCCCGCCTACAAGGCCCAGCGCGAGGAAATGCCCGAGGAACTCAGCGACGCCATCCCCGACGTCAAGCGCCTCATCCGCGCCTTCAACCTGCCCGTGCTCGAGCTCGACGGCTACGAGGCCGACGACATCATCGGCACGCTCGCGCGCGCGGCCTGCGCGCAGGACTTCGTCACCTTCATGGTCACGCCCGACAAGGATTTCGGCCAGCTCGTCAACGACTGCGTGAAAATCTACCGCCCCGGCCGCATGGGCGACGGCGCGGAAGTCCTCGGCGTGCCCGAAGTCCTCGCCAAGTGGGAAATCAAAACGTGCGACCAGGTCCGCGACATCCTCGGCTTCATGGGCGACACGTCGGACAACATCCCCGGCATTCCCGGCGTCGGCCCCAAGACCGCCACGAAGCTCATCGCGCAGTACGGCACGCTCGAGAACGCGCTCGACCATTTCGCCGAGCAAAAGGGCAAGCTCAAGGAATCGCTCGAGAAATTCCGCGAGCAAGCCATCCTCTCCAAGCGCCTCGCCACTATTGACGTCAACGTCCCCATCGCCTTCGAACCGGAAAAACTCCGCATCGGCCCGCGCGACGACGCCACACTCCAGGCGCTCCTCACCGAGTTCGAATTCAACACCATCGGCCGACGTTTATACGGCGACGATTTCAAAGCCGGGCGTGGTAGTTCAGCGGTAGCCGCCGCGGGCTCCGCGGCGGACGTCACAAAACCTCCGCCTGCAAAAGGGGAACCGCCGCTGGGGACAGCGGCGGCTACCGCGCATCCCCCCATCCCGCCCATCCCCGTCGCGCTACGCACCATCGATGACCTGAAGCCTGATTATCAAATCGCCGACAAGAGTATCCCTCTCCGTGCCCTTTTCGGCGAAATGGAAGCCAACACACGGCTCGGTCTTGCCTTCGATCTGGACTCGAACGGCGCTCTCATCGGCATCGCCTACGCGGCAAAGCCTGGCCATGCCCGATACGTGGCGCTTAAAGTTGTATCCAATTTTGGCCCGTGGGTTCCGGCCGAGGGCCCTCTGGGGAAGGACCGGCCTAAACCAAACGAATCCGGGCCTACGCCCTACAGCCTAGACGCTGCTGAGAAACTTGCGGAATGGGTAACGCCAGGGCAGGTAGATATTCGAGATCTGTGTGATTGGGTTCCTGGCCCCGTGATCGCGAGAAAGATGGTCTTCACCAAGGCATTTACGATAGCGGCTCACGACATCAAGCCGGGGCTGCGCGCTTTTTTGCAGTATTTCGGCAATGCGATGGAATTTGATGCGGATTCAAATCTTACGCTTTTCGACACCGCCCTCGCCCACGCCGTCGTCTTCCCCGACTTGCGCCACTCGCTCGAGTACGTCGCCGAGTCGCTGCTCAGCTATACGCCCATCGCCGCCGAAAAGACCACCGGCCAGCAGGATTTCCTCGCCGCCATGTCCTCGCCCGATGCGGAACAAATCTCCGCACGCCGCACGATGGAACGCGCCGATCTCGCGCTGCAACTCCACGCCATTCTCGAGCCCAAGCTCAAGGAATCCGGCCAGGAAAAAGTCTTCCGCGAAATCGAGACGCCGCTGCTGCCCGTGCTCGCCGCGATGGAAAACGAAGGCATCCGGCTCGATCCCGTCGCGCTCGAGGAAGTCGGCAAAAAATTGCGCACGGACATGAAGCGCCTCGAGCAATCGATCTACCAGCACGCGCTCGGTGAATTCAACATCGGCTCGCCCAAGCAACTCGGCGAAGTCCTCTTCGGCAAACTCGCGCTCGATCCCAAGGCGAAGAAAACGAAAACCGGCCAGTACGCCACCGACGAAGCCACGCTCACCGCGCTCGCGCCGAAGCATCCCATCGTCGCCGAGGTCATGGAATATCGCGAGGCCAGCAAACTCCTCGGCACCTACATCGACGCGCTGCCCACCTACGTCTCGCCGCGCGACCAGCGCATCCACACCACCTTCTACCAGCTCGCCACCAGCACCGGCCGGCTCAACTCGCAGGACCCCAACCTGCAGAACATCCCCATCCGCACCGCGACGGGCCGCGAAATCCGCCGCGCCTTCGTCCCGCGCGAGGGCGACTACACGCTGCTCTCCGCCGACTACTCGCAGATCGAGCTGCGCATCCTCGCCGCGCTCACGCAGGACAAGGGCCTGCTCGAGGGCCTCACCAGCGGCGAGGACATCCACCGCGCCACCGCCGCCAAAGTTTTCCAAATTCCCCTCGCCGACGTGACCAAGGACCAGCGCAACCAGGCGAAGATGGTCAACTACGGCATCAGCTACGGCATCTCCGCGTTCGGCCTGTCGCAGCGGCTCGGCATCCCGCGCGCCGACGCGAAAAATCTCATCGACGGCTACTTCACGCAGTACCCCGGCATCCGGCGCTACATGACCGAGACGGTCGAGCAGGCCCGCGAGCGCGGCTACGTCGAAACCATCACCGGCCGCCGCCGCTACCTGCCCGATTTACGCAGCGCCAACGCCACCGTCCGCGCCTCCGCCGAGCGCAACGCCATCAACATGCCCATCCAGGGCTCCAGCGCGGACCTCATCAAGATCGCGATGGTCCAGATCGCGAAAGTCGCGCGCGAGGAAAACTGGAAGAGCAAACTCCTCCTCCAGGTCCACGACGAACTCGTCTTCGATCTCTACCTCCCCGAAAAAGACCGCGTGCTCGAAGTCGTGCAGGACCGCATGAAGAACGCCATGCCCGAATTAGAAGTGCCCATCGTCGTCGACACCGGCCTCGGCGCGAATTGGCTCGAGGCGCACTAAGAAGGGCAAAAGGCAAAGGGACTGCACAAAAGCTTTCGCCTTTTTCCCTTTACCCTTTTCCCTTTAACCTGCGCGGGTGCAATACGCGCTGATCTTCGTCCTGCTCCTGAGCTTCGTCTTTGGGCTGGGCCTCATCGCGCGGCGGCTCGATATCCCGTACCCGATCCTTTTCGTCCTCGGCGGGCTCGGCATCGGGATGATTCCCATACTGCCTTACCGGCTGCAGCTCGATCCCAATTTCGTCTTCTTCGTCTTCCTGCCGCCGCTGCTCTACATGCAGGCCTTCTACACCTCATGGCGCGATTTCCGCACCTTCCTGCGCCCGATCCTGCTGCTCGCCGTCGGCCTCGTGTTCGCCACCACGGTCGCCGTCGCCTATGTCGCCCATTGGATGATTCCCAACGGCGAGGGCACCGGCCCGTTGTCGCTCGCCGTCGGGTTCGTGCTCGGCGCCATCGTCTCGCCTCCGGATGCCATCGCCGCCTCGGCCATCGCGCAGCGGCTCGGCCTGCCGCGCCGCGTCGTCACCATTCTCGAGGGCGAAAGCCTGGTCAACGACGCCACCAGCCTTGTGCTCTTCAAGGTCGCGCTCGCCGCGGTCGGCGTGACCGGATCGATGATGGGCAAGGCCTGGCTGCCCGGCGAATTTCTCTACGTTTCCATTGGCGGCATCGCGGTTGGGCTCGTCGTAGGGAAGGTGATCGGCTGGGTGCGGGCGCGCATCGCCGATGCCGGCGCGCAAATCCTGCTCTGCGTCTCGCTCATGACGCCGTACCTCAGCTACCTGCTCGCGGATCAATTTCTCCACGTTTCCGGCGTTCTCGCCGTCGTCGCCACCGGACTTTATCTCGGCTGGGAGGCGCCGGAAGTCACGCGTGCCAGCGTGCGTCTCCAGGCCCAGGGTTTCTGGCAGACCCTCACCTACCTCCTCAACGGCATGGTCTTCGTCCTCATCGGCCTGCAACTGCCCGATATCCTGTCCCGCATGGAGGAACCCTGGTGGCCGAAGCCGTTTTACGAGGCCATCGTGATCAATCTCGTCTGCATCCTCGTGCGCCTGGCGTGGATTTTCCCCGGCGCCTACCTGCCGCGCCTGAGCAGGCGTGTGCGCGAAACCGAGGAGCTGCCCGACTGGCGCCATGTCACCATCATCGGCTGGTGCGGCATGCGCGGCGTCGTCTCCTTGGCCGCGGCGCTCACGCTGCTCGGTTACCCGGGCTTTCCGCGGTCGCACCTCGTCACCTTCATCGCCTTCAGCGTCATCTTCACCTCGCTCGTGCTGCAGGGACTCACCCTCCCGCCGCTCATCCGCTGGCTCGGCGTCGGCGACGACGGCGTGCCCGCGCGCGAGGAGATGGACACGCGCCGGCAACTCGCGCGCGCCGTCTACGAGCGCCTCGAAAAAGCGCGCAAGGACGGCACTTTTTCCGCCAAGGCCATCGACCGTGTCGAGGACCATTACCGCGAGCAGGAAAGCGCGTTCCAGGACGAACTCGCCGACCAGCTCGGCTGGAGCGACCAGCGCCATCACTTCCTCAGCGGGAAGAAACTCAGCCGCGTCATGATCGCCGTGCGCCGCCGCGCGCTCCTCAGCCTGCGCCGCAACGGCAGGATCGGCGACGACATCCTGCACAAGATCGAGCACGAACTCGACCTCGAGGAAGACCGGCTCGACCAGTAGCCGCGCGATTACCAATTACGCTTTCCTTGGAGGGACGGGCTCCTGCCCGTCCGTAACGCTTCTCTTCCCAGCCCAACCCGGACGGGCAGGAGCCCGTCCCTCCAACAGGCCAAGCGTCGTCAGATTACAATCGAGAAATTTTGAAAACTCCCGCCCTTTTTTGCGTCTTATCTAACGATGAAAACGCGTCTCCTGACCACCGTGCTCGTCCTGTTCGCCGCGTTGGCCGCGACGGCCCGCGCCGATGAATTCAGCGATCTCGCCCACAGCCCCAACGCCTACTGGGTGCCCCCGGCCGTTGTCTACGCGCCCCCGCCCGGGTATTACGGCAATCCTCCGCCCGTCTACTACTACGCGCCGCCCCCGCCGGCCGTCCGCTTCTACTTTCATTTCCATTCTCATTAGGTAGCCGCCCGCCTGCTTTCAGCCCCAAAGGGGCGCGACATGTTAGCCCAGGGCAACGCCCTGGGTTTTTAGTTACAAGAGGACGAAGCCCGGAAAGGGCGAGACAAGCGCAATCTCAAGCTCACTGTTCCGCCCCGTTGGGGCTGCTGCACTCGGCGCCGAAAGGAGTTTCGATCAATCAAGGCCCACAAACGCCAATTTCCCGGGCCACGAAAGCGCGCGGAAATGGCACAGCGTCTCGCGGCGGTCCGCGATCGGCACGCGGCGCAACCGTCGGAGAAACGCCAGCGCGCATTTCTGCGCGGAGCCATAGCGCTCGCGCAACTGCGGCGTGGTAAAGCGCCGGTGACTCGCATCGAAAACCTGCCGGCGCAGCCAGCGACCGATTGCCGGCGAAATTCGGCCCTTGCCGCACATGAGGTGAACAAATTTGCTCAGCACGAGATACGTGTCCACGCGCGCTTGCGCTTCCAAATTGCGCGCGTAGGCCTCGCTGTAGATTTCGCGCTCGCCCTCGAGGAAAAGCAGCGCCGCCTGCACGCCGTGCGCAATCTCCTCGATGAACGTGATCAGCGGCCCGATGTTGCGCTCGTTCAGCGCGTGGCGCGGATCGTTCTCCTCAAGCTGCGCGATCACCGGCCGAGCGTAAAAGATCGCCACGTAGAGCGAGTCGTCCGCCTGGCGCAGGAACGTGCGGCCCGACGGCGCGAGATGCGCGGCGCTTTCCCCGGCGAGGCGGTTCAGCACCGCACAGCGGCTCTCGCCAATCACGCAGGACTCCAGGTTGATCGCCACCGGAGCGTAGGTGCGCTCGAGCAACGTCTGGATTTCCCGCAGAAGCGTCATGCCGGTCGGATTAAAATCGAGGGCGTTTCGTGAAGATGCAGCAGCGTGCCGGTGAGATCGTTCAGCGCCACGCGCACGCGGCGGAATTCCTCGCCCAGCATCCGGAAAATCGTCTCGAGCTGCGTGCGCCGCGCCTGCGGATGGTCCGCCACGGTGCGGAACGTCGACTGCCCCACCGCCTCGTAGTAATCGAGACTCGGCGCGCCACGGCGCTGCTCATGTGCGTTCACGCGCTCGGAAAACACGCCGCTGAGGAACAGTGCGTAATTGGCCATGTGCACGCGCACGAGGTACGCCTGCTCCGGCGCGGCCTTGTGCGCCTGCACCATCATGTCCGAAAGATAAGCGAAGCTGCGCGCGTTTTGTTGCTCGCCGTGGCCGTTCAACTGGCTCGTGCGCGAGAATGCCAGCAGCACGGCGGCGACGTAATCGGTCAGCGCGCGCTCGTCGAGCGCCGCCCGCCGCAGCACGCGCCGCGTCAGCACATAGAAATAAAACGCGGCGGAAACCTGCAGGCATCCGACTGAATCCACTACCGATTCGTAGATGAGATCATGGTCGAGAATCGCATCGCGCTCGCCCTCGTCGCTCAGCAGCGAGACGAGCGACACCGCGTCCTTCTGCGATCGCGCCAGCGTCCGCACCACGAACGAAAAATCATCGGCGGTGAACTGGGCGCGGCAATTCGCTTGAATCACGTTCCCGGATGTAGCATGGACAATGCCAGCCTTCGCGCGCTCTTCCCAAGCGGTGATGCCCAAGCCGATTGCGCCGGAATCCGTGCGCGCCGCGCAACTTGAAAGCGAGAATTCTTCCTTTTACGGCTTTTCGCACGGAGCGTTCTTCCGCCAAACTCGCGCATGCCCTTCGTCCGCATCGATCTCATCCACGGAAAACCCGCCGAGTACCGCCGCGCCATCGGCGATGTCGTCTACGACGCCATGCGCCAGACCATCAACGTGCCGGAAGGCGACCGCTTCCAGGTCATCACCGAGCACGCCTCGGCGGATTTCATTTTCGACCCGGCCTATCTCGGCATCGCGCGCACGGCCGATTGCGTTTTCATCCAGGTCACGCTGAACAAGGGCCGCACGACCGAATTGAAGAAAGCCTTCTACCAGGCCATCGCCGACGGCCTGCACGAGCGGATCAAAATCCGCCGCGAGGATGTGCTGATCAACCTCATCGAGGTCGACAAGGAGAACTGGTCGTTCGGGAACGGCGTGGCGCAGTACGCATAGGGCGATCTCGACCATGCGCGCGAAAAAAGCTAATCGCTGTGCTGCGCGGCAAAATTCTGCTGGGCGCGCAGCAAATCATGCAGCGTCACCAACCCGATCACGCGGCCGCCTTCGCGATCAAGTATCAGCACGATGCCGTGGACCGATTCCACCAGGCGGCGTTGCGCCGTCAGGATCAGGTCGTCGCGCAGGCAGGTCGGCGCGGGGTGAAGCTCGGGCAATTTGGCGTGGGCAAGCGCGGCGGCGGCTTCGGCCCGGAGGAGAATCGCGGGCGGCTGCCCGGCGCGCTCATGCACGAGGCGCAGGTAGGGAACGCGCTCGAGCGCCTCGCGCACCGCGCCGGCGGTTAGCTCGGGCACCAGCACCGGCGCAAAATTGGCGATCGAGGAAACGGGATAACCTTCCCATTCGCGGAAATCACGCGGCGGCACGACGCGGGCCAGGACATGCCCATCGTCCTCCAGCACCTGCTCGTAAAATCCACGCGGCTGCAGGCGGCGGCTTAAGGCCTGGCTCAAAATGCCCGCAACCAGCAGCGCGGGAATGAGCGAAAATTCGCGCGTCATTTCGAAAACGATCAGGATCGACGTGAACGGCGCGCGCACGACCGCGCCGAGGGACGAGCTCATGCCGATGATCATGAGCAGCAGCCGGTCCTCGCCGGTCAGCGGCAGGCCCAGGGCGCGCGCGCCTTCCTCCAGCACGCCGCCGGTCATCGCACCCAGGAAAAGACTCGGCGCGAACACGCCGCCGCAGCCGCCGCTGCCGTAGGATAACGTGGTGGCGAGGAATTTCGCCCCGAGCAGGACCAGCAGCACCACGCCGGGGATCTGGCCGTTGAGGCCGCTGGCCAGGTCATCGTAGCCGAGGCTGAAAACGCCCAGCCGCCCGTAGCCGAGAAACACGCCCACGCCGATGGCCCAGCAGACCACCGCGCCGCAGGCGGGCCGGCACCACAGGGGCACCACGCGCAGCGACGAATGCCGGAACGCACGGCGCAGGCCCAGCGCCGCGCGCTGAAAAAGCACGCCGATCACCGAGGCGAGGAGCGCGACAAAGGGCACGAGCAGGCGCCCATCCCAGGTGGAGGCCTCCACGGGCGGCAGCGCGAAGGCCGGGTGGCTGCCGAGGATCGCGTGCACCATGAACGCGCCCAGCACCGCGGCCACCACCACGCCGCCGAGCAGGTTGCTGTTCAAGTCGCCCAGGATTTCCTCCAGGACAAAGGCAATCGCGGCGAGCGGCGTATTGAAGGTGGCCGCCAGTCCCGCCGCGGCTCCCGCCGCGCAGGCCCGGCGCCGGCCGGTCTTCGCCGTGCCGAACAGGCCGGAGAGATTCGACGCGACCGTGCCCGCCAGTTGCACCGACGGGCCCTCGCGGCCCAGGCTCGAGCCGCCGCCGACGGCCAGGACGCCCGCGATGAACTTCACCCACGCCACCCGCGCCGGCACAAAACCAAAATCCTTCCAGAACGCCAGCTTCAGTTGCGGGATGCCGCTCCCGGCCGCTTCCGGCACCCAGGCCAGCAGCAGTCCGGAAAGCAGAGACGAACCCACGAGCACCGCAAAGCTCGCCAGCGCGAAATGCAGCGGCGTCCAGGTCGCGAACACCACCAGCGTTCCGTTATAAAAGCGGGTGATCACGACTTCAAACGCCACCGCGGCCAGGCCCGCAGCCAGGCCGTAAAGGCCCGATTCAATCAACGGCCGGACCCGGCGCGGAAAGCGATCGAGAAGGTGACGGAGCAAGAACATCGGGCGAGCTTACGCGGCGAGCCGCGGCGGTTCCCACTTGCTGAAATCAGGCGGCGTGCGGCCCTCGTCGATGTCGATGTAGTCGAACATCGTCGCGATTTCCGCCGCGCGCGCCTCCAGGCCCGATTCCTTGATGCGAAACTCCACGCGTTCCCGGCCGTCATCGCGCCAGCCGCGCTTCTTCATGAAATTGCTCCAGACGTCGATCTCCTCCTCGTTCGGTTTGCGGCCGTGGGCCAGGCACCAATCGAGCACCGCCTCGTCCGATTCGCCCGCCAGCACACGCGCCTTCACCTCGTCGTACGCGACGCCGAGAAACCGCACGCAGCGGCCATCCAGGCCATCGCCGAGCTGCTCGTGATAGGACTCCGGCAGCTCGCCCGCCGCGTGGATGCGGATCTTGTCGAGCATGCGGAGGAAATAAACCAGCCCTCGGATCGAATCGTACGGGCTGCGCGGTAATTGTTCGCTCATCGGGAAGAAATTTAAACCGTATGGGGTAGGGACGCGAGCCCCTTCGCGTCCTCATCAACCGGGCACGGCAGTGCCTGCCGTCCCTACCTCATTGACTTCGGCTATCAGACAGCTAGCAACGGGAAAAGGAGGTCTCCGTGAGAACCCATTCCCTTCCGCATATCTTTCGCCTTGTCGCTTTGTGCCTTTTCGCCGCCGTCACCGCTTTGCGCGCGGATGACAACGCCGTGCACTTGACCCGGGACCAAAAAGAGGCGCTCGTCTCCACGCTGCAATGGCAGACCGGCACCATCACGCTCAAGGACGGCATCGCCAAAATCGTGCTCAACGACGGCTTCCGTTTCCTCGGCGCCGCCGACGCGCAAAAAGTGCTCCACCAAGTCTGGAACAATCCCGAGGACCCGGCCGTGCTCGGCCTGCTCTTCCCCAAGGACCAGGGGCCGCTCACCAACGACGGCTACGCCATCACTGTCGCCTACGAGGACGGCGGCTACGTGAAGGACGACGACGCGGACAAGATCAACTACGACGACCTGCTCAAGACCATGAAGAAGGACGTCCACGACGCCAACGAGGAGCGCGTCAAGGAAGGCTACCCCGCCATGGAGCTCACCGGCTGGGCGCAGCCGCCGCGCTACGACAAGGCCACGCACAAGCTCTATTGGGCCAAGCAATTCACGGTCGGGACGGACGGCGAGGGCGCGCTCAACTACGACATCCGCATCCTCGGCCGCCGCGGCACGCTCGTCCTCAGCGTCCTCGGCGACCCCGCCTCCCTGCCCGAGATCAACAACGACATCCCCGGCATCCTCGCCATGGTCGACTTCCAGCCCGGCAACACCTACGCGGAGTTCGACCCGAAGATCGACAAGGTGGCCGAGTACGGCCTCGCCGGCCTCATCGCGGGCGGCGGACTGGCCGCCGCGGCGAAGCTCGGATTGTTGGCCGGGTTGTTCAAATGGATCCTCGCCGCGGGCGCGGCCGCGTGGAAATTCATCCTCATCGGTATCGCGGCCGTCGGCGCCTCGATCAAGAAGGCGTGGAATGCCATCACTGGCAAGAACAAGACGCCGGACCACCTGTTGCCCCCAGGGCCGCGGTAGCTCCTGAGACCTCTTCAAAACTCGATTCGCGATCCCGCAGGGATCACACAATCCTAGTATTACTCTGTTAAGTAATAGCTTGATCGAGTGGGGGCTTTGCCGCAGGCTACTCGGGCATGGAATGGAACGCGCGATTGTGGCGACGGCATGTGGAGGAGTTGACCGATTTTCTGGCTCCGGTGGTGAAAGGCT
>Ga0209611_10008954_pt1 | contig 15371 bp, 15 predicted proteins | sample S1TSphgellanicum_3_FD_187693 | JGI IMG/M metagenome (GOLD analysis project Ga0209611, IMG submission 187693) | Host-associated microbial communities from peat moss isolated from Minnesota, USA - S1T2_Fc - Sphagnum magellanicum MG (SPAdes) (version 2) | ecosystem: Host-associated > Plants > Peat... | reverse complement strand
GAAGAAGTTCTGAATTTTGATCAAGTATCCTTGTGTTGGGGAAATCGTTAAATCTTAAACCCTAAACTCAAACTCTCTGTTTCAATGTCAAATGGGTCGTCTTGCTAGAAATCACATATTTGATCCTCGATTGAGCTACATTCTTGAGCTGGAGACAAAAAATTCTTTTCCCCCATCCGGTTCCCAGTCGACTAAAAAGCTTCATGAGGGAATTGTTGCTTTTCAGCTTCCTTCAACAAATGTCAAGAAATTCCAAATCTGAAGGAAGCTGCCAAAAAATCTCCTGCGCCAGGGATTATCTGAACAAAAATGCACTCTGGTCATACAAGTTTCAGATTTCGATTCCTGCTGTAAATTACAATACCGATCAGATGATGCCCTGGAGTGATTAGGGTTTAGGTTTTAGGGTTTGGGATTTATTTTGACAAGCTCGCTAGTAGTTTCTCTTGGCGGTTGATCTCCGTAACTAGCTAGATGGTGATCTCCGTAGCGATGTCCACACGGAGCTGAAGAAAAACTGTGCGCACTAGGAACACGGGGTTGCTGGCCAAATCAGCAACGCCGTGACAAGAATTGAAATTCTCTGCTCGTGCAAAGCGTCGCTGGCCCAGAAGCAGCGTCGAGAGAAGAACCGATGCGACGAATCTCATAGAAATATGGCGATTTTTATTTTATAAATAAAATTATGGCTTATTGAAAACCCCTCAAAAATCACTTGATTTTAGCACTTTTAATTTTTGACATAGCTTTTTGGCTACATATAATATATGGCCTTCAATGGCCTTCAGTGGCATCTAGTCCTTCTAGAGAAGAATGAAAATTTATGGCACCCTTCAAATTTTACATGTGAACACTCAAGGGCAACATTTTTTCAAATGTGAGGGGCACAGGTTTTTTTGTAATTTTAATTTTAATTTATTTATTTTTAAAAAATTCACATACCATAAGTACATGAGGGGTTTCCACAGAAATTAAATTATTTTTCATTTTGTCTAATTTTTGAAGTTCTTATAATAATTAAGAATCTGCAAGTTTTCGACTTTCAGGTTTGAACTGCAGACCTTAAAGTTCAAAAACTTAAGATTGAGACTCCCATAAACAATTTTTAAAAAATGTGTTTATTGTTTTTTGTAACCATTACTTGTCAAAAAATTGAAAAATTGAAAAATGAAAATATGTAGTGTTGAATATAAAATTTTAAATTTAATTAATTATTCAAATATTTGTATTCAAGATTAAGTGCTAATGTATATGTGTTTTTACAATATCATAACAATGTGTTTAAAATTAAATGTTAATGTATATATATTTTTAAAAATATTATAACAATGTGTTCAAAGTTAAGTGTTAATAAAATGTTGATAATCATTGATTATTGATTTGAACCCAAATCAAGCATTCCTATTGGTGCAAAAGTTGAAATAAACCCCCAAGGGCTTTACACTATACTCAAGGCTGAACTAGAAAAAAAAACTTTTTCAATCTGCCCCAAGTTATTTAATAAATGCTGAACTTTATGGCCTTGTATTTGGCCTCCTAAGGCTAGAAAAGATACCATCAAATTTGGGAGGCCAATTTGCAACCCTTGGGGCCAATGTTTCAGCATTTATTAGTAGTAACTTGGGGCAAAACAACAAGCCAAAAATGCTCAAAGTTGGCCCCAAGTTCTTTTTGGCCCCGATTCCTAGTGTAAAATGGGCCTTAATGTGGCCTTAATGTGGCCTTAATGTGTTGCGAGACTCCATCACCTTTTTCTTTGGGCAACTTTTTATCATTTGATGAGTTCATTTTTCAAAAAAATCACTATGTTTCTATACACATCGCTCAAGAATCTAAGATATTAAAGAATTTTTAATATTTTTTTGCCTTCATAATTGGTCTAAGTCAAAATGTGGCTAAATCCCCTAGAGAACAATTGTCGATTTGGCAACATCACGAGCTTGAAAAAAAGAAAAAAAACATTGGACTCCATGCCTATCCATTCTTCAATTTTAATTTTTTGTAAATCTCTCTACCTATGTTTTTTTTTAGTATTAAGGAGTGTGTTATGTATATGTGGAATTGAACTTAGTTTTTGAAATTGGACCCAATTTTTGGTCTTGAATCTAAAAAAAAGTGTCAAAATAAAATTTTAAAAACCAATTAAAAAGTTGAAGAATTGGGCTCCAACCTACACTCAAAGAACCTACCAATATAGTAAACCTTGCTTGTATACTTTACAAGGATTATAATATTAGTGTACTATAGGGCTTACAATATATATAATTTTTTACGAGTCTTTAATCCTTAAGAGCTTAAGCCCTTTTCACATTCATTTTATCTCTATTGGGAAGCCTTTGGTAGAAATTATGGTCCAATCCACTCTATATTATATCATGAATGTGATTACATATCCAATTGTTGGATTCAAAGTTTTTACATTGCTCAAGAGCTTTTGGTATACAAAAAATTCAACCAAAATCAATCAAGGAAAATGGTGATGATATAACAACAAAGCTAACTTGAAACTCATGTAGGACAAGGCAAGTCTTTGCCCAAGGTTGAATTTAACAACAAGGGGCATCACAAAACACGCTGGCCCTGCCAATAGATAAGATGTTGTACATCTACGTACTGTGTTCACACTCTACACACCAAAAGAATCAGTACCAATCTAAATAGTCTAAAAACTTTTCACCAATGAAACAGGTTCACCTAATGTGAAACTGGTTGTAATAAGGTGAAACTTCCAAAAGTTGGACCCAATAAATAAATAAATAAATAAAAATATTTTGACAATCCATGTATCCTAATACGGCACCCCCGTATTGACCAAGTACAGTACTTTTTTAAATCATATAAATTGCATACATATATAATATCTATCTCAAAAAAGACCCAAGCAACACTAAACAAAAACTGAAATTTTAAATTTATTTCCATCTTTGACATCCAAGGTTTTTTTTTTCCCTCAAATTTTTAATTAACAATTGGAAAATATTTTGATTTTTTTTTTCTAAAAAGTCAAATTTAGACTAAATTTTTAATAAATTTTTCCTAATTTCCTAACTTTTGGCTTCATTAGGGGTCAATATATTTTTAGAACAAGTCCATACTTTTTTCTTTTAACCTAGAACAAATTTATGAAGAGCCTTCAAATTGTGAAGGGCATGTATGTATGTGATTTAGTCTTCGGGTGTGAAAGGGTAGTCTGGAGTAGTCTTGACAGGTGAAGAGCACACATGCACATGCACCCTTCACAGTGGTTGAGTGTGGGGGTAATTTTTGGCCCTAAACCCTAAACCCTAAACCCAGAAGGCCCTAATTCTTCTTTAAACCCTGCTTTCTTCTTTGGCAATAAGATCTGCTTACCTATTTGCTTCCAAATAGAAACAAGGGGTCTGTCACAAATGTGGCCTTGCCATTTACATTAAAAAGTATTTTAAGGCAAAAGAAGAATTATGGGAACTCAAATATTTCACCGTGCCAAAATATAATCTTCAATAAACCCTCTAAAAGAAACCAAAGTCCTTCAAGATATTAGCACTCTATAACTAATCTCAAGTTTCAACACAAGCCAAAATATCATCTTTAAAAAATCCTCATATAAAAATAGACCTATTATTACCTAGGGGCCAAAATCCCTTCAGCTACTATACTATGTAATGTATCTAAACACAATACCCTTGCCTTGGTAGGCAAGGCTGATAAAATGTTTTTTAAGTGTGGGGTTAAAGCTCAAAGCAACACAAAGACCCATTCCAAAAAAATTATATGTTTTTAATTTTTTTCCCATTGGTACCTTCTGGGTATCATGGGAAAAATAAAATAGTCAAGAAGGCATTTCAAAAATTATAAAAACCTCCCACAAATATTTGGAGGTGCTCTTCCAATGTGTAAAAAGCTCTTGGGGCATTTTGAAGTGAAATGTTTGCATTAGTTTTTGTTTTACTTTGTGCATGTTAGAAATTGACAATAGATTGATGAAAGAATAAAGATGATAAAAACATTGCTTTTATCACCAAGCTTTCCACCTATCCACCCAACCTTAGGATCACATAGATGTTGCTACAAATCTATAGCCTACATTCAAGCTCTTGCCTAATCTAAATAGGAGGTGAACACCTCATGCAAATGTCACCGACCCTAAAAATGCATGCACATATACAAGGCCACGAAATAACTTAACTAAAAATATTTAAATAAACTTACTTAACATACCTCATATTTTCAAAAATATCTGCATATAACATAAATATCTCAAGTAATTCTAATTTGATAAAAGTAACTAAAGTGATTTGGTAGGAAGTTGATATCCAAAACCCCCATTCAACAAACTATCAAGTTATTCATTTAGTCACACTCATCAAGTGTTCAAAATATTCATGCTTGTCAATAGAAAGTCCCTTGATCAAAATATTTATAACCATATTCTTTGTGTTGCAATATGTCAATTTAACAAAGCTTTCTTCAGTCTTTTCTTGCACCAAATGATAATGAATCTCAATATGCTTCATGCAAGTATGAAATACTGTGTTTTTTTTATAAAGATATAAAATTTTGATTGTCATCATATATGATAATGGTTTCATTTGTGGAACACCAATGCTCCTGAAAATTGATGAAAGCCACATTGCTTGCCTTGTTGTTTGTGAAGCTGCCATATATCAAGCTTATGTTGATAACATAACAATAGAGGTTTACTTCTTACTATTCCAACTAATAGCACCATTTCCCAATAAGAAAACATAACCTAATGTGGATTTGTGATCATCCATATTGCCAACCCAATCTACATCACAATAAACGCACATTTGTGTGCTTCCATACACAATATCATAATCCCAATATTGGGACGTTAGCTTTGGTGAACATTATTTTCAAAATGTAATTAGCCCATATTGTGTTCATCATTTCCTTGGCTATGATAAACATCCCTTTTGAAATGCATCTAGCCCTTCATGTTCCTATGGGAACTTTGATTATGGTTTATGTTTCTTTTGAAACGTGCATGGGTTTGGCTATGACTTACATTCCCATCAAAATATGCTTAGCCTTTCATGTTAATTTCGAAACCTTAGTTATGTCTTACATTCTTGTTAAAATATGCCTTGTTTTTCATGTTTATTTTGGAACGTTGGCCATGGTTTACATTTTCATCAGAGTCCACATGGCGTTTCATGTTCCTTTTGGAACCTTGGTCATGACTAACAGTCCTATTGAAACATGTATGGCTTCAACTATGGTCAATATCCTCGTCAAAATGCACCTTGCACATAATATCATCCTTGATGTTTCTTCTGAAACAAAGACCAAAATCCATTATGTTTTTCAAATAATGAAAATTATGTTTCACTACAATCCAATTTGATTGAGTCGTAAACTAGCTCACAACCCCCATTACATGTGCAATATCATATGCATTAATTCACTCTTAATTAAGTTCTAATTCATTTTTAGTTAACTCTTAGTTCATTTTTAGTTCATTTTTTAATTAACTCTTATTTCATTTTTAATTAACTTTTAGTTCACTTTCAATTCACTTTTACCCTTAATTTAGTCTTAGTTCATTTCAAGTTAATTCATGGTTCACACATGGGTACACATGGGTGAACATGGGTCACATGTAGGTTGGAAATTTCTTGGGAAACTTATTTGAGCTAGGTGCTCAATAGGTATAAATAAAGGTAAAATTCCCCATTACCTTTAGTTTGTTCAACACTAATTTTCAATATGTTTTCTTGTTATAACCTTATTCTTTTTTTGTTTTTTTGCAATAAAATCTCATTGGATTCTTGTTTCACATGTGTCATGTTTTTGTTTTTGTTTGTTTTGTTTCAAGATCTAAATTTGGAAATAAGCATGCCATGTTCTCATCTTAAAAAATCCTATAAATTTGGTTGTTTCCATGCCTGTGACAATTTATATCCCTAAGCAATATTAGATCTTACTTAAATCTACCATTTCAAATTTCTTTGAGAAATTATCCGTTGTTTCTTTCAACAAAGTCAAATCATTAAAGGCCAAAATCATATCATCAACATAAAAAATTATGATTACAAAAGAGTTTTTTTGAACTCTTTTAAAACAAACATTATGGTCAACATAACTCTTGAAATAAGAAATATGCATTAATCTTGTCATTCCATTCATGAGAAAATTGCTTCAAACGATACAAGGATTTTAAAAACTTATATAACATATTCACTTTACCTTTGACCACAAAGCTTTTAGGCTATAATTCATATATATTTCCTTTAAAATATCTTCATTTAAAAATTCAATTTTAACATCCATTTGATGCACCTTGAGATCTTTAATGACAACTACAACTATAATTACAACTCAAATTGATTCCATTTGAACAACATGGGAAAATGTTTCATTGAAATTAATACATTCAACTTGTGTAAATCCCTTAGCCACCAAACGAACCTTGTGCCTTGCCATAGAACCATTAGTATTATATTTGGTCTTGAAGATCCATTTGCAACTCATTATTTTCTGATTAGGTGGAATAAGAGTAAATATCCAAGTTTTATTATTTTGTAAAGACTAAAATTCAAAATCCATGGCCTTTTTCCAATGTTGTGAATCTTCACCATTCAAAGCCTCCATAAAATGATATGGGGTTCCACATTAATAGAAAATACATATGAAGGATTCATAACTTCTTTAACCATTGTTAGATTTTTTGCACATGTTGAAAAATTATTTCATTTTCCATCTCTAATTTTTTATTTAGAATCATCTATTTTGATCCAGGATGCAACCTTGAAACCATTGTTTCCTCATTAAAATCTTTAGATTCATCAAAAATAACATCATGACTAATGATAATATATTGGTTTATAATGGTATACAATATGTACCCTTTAGTCTCTTCACAATAGCCAATGAATATGCATTTGACACCTTTGGAATCCAACTTTTCCCTTGTTTCCTCTGGCACATATGAACAAATCCAACATATCCAAAAACACACAAATGGCTTATGGAAGGTTCATATCTACACCAAATCTCTTTTGGTGTCATGCTAAAAATTGTTTTAGTAAGGATTTGATTCTAGATATATGTTGTAAGTGTCATTACTTTTACCAAAAATCTATGATCCCATTTCATATATTGGAACATACATCACACATTTTCAACAAGTGTTCAATTATTCATTTTAGCTACAACATTTTGTTCAAGTGAATATGGAGTGGTTGTTTACTCAACAATGTCATAATCCTTGAAAAATGTATTGAAATTTTTAGAATTATATTCCATGTTTCCATCACATCTAATTACTTTGATATTTTGTTCAATATGATATTCTACCAAAGCTTTGAAAACCTTAAATTTGTCAAGCACACCAAATTTTGTTTTCACGGTATAAAAAAATGTATTCCTAAAGAAATTATCAATGAAGGTTAAAAAATAATTGCCTTTCCATGAGTTATTTCCATGGGACCACATAGGTCCATGTGCACAAACCCAATAATTTCCTTTACACAAGAACCCCCACTCAAAGGAAATGGGTTACGACGATGTTTATGACCATACACACATTCATCATAGAAACTCAAGTCGTGATCTCCATTGAGATCCATGTTTTCAACAATATTATTTTTTTCCATGATTATTAAAGTATGCATATAGACATGTCCAAGTCTCTAATGCCACAAATCATTCCTTTTAATATTGGTGTTACATTCTACCACCAAAAATTGAACAACTGTAACCTACTTATATAAACTTCTTTTTTGAACGACTTTAGCAATTAGTGATCACCTTGTTTGAATCAAAAGATCTCGACCAACATTTGGTGGCTTCAAATTCCACCTTAAAGCCTTGTTTTGTTAACTAATTAATCAATAACATATTTTTTGCCAATTTTGGGATATACAACACATATTTAATACACTTGGAAATCCATTTGGCAAGTTGAAAACAATATTGTGTTCATTTTTAGCTCATTTCTAGTTCATTTTTAGTTTAATCATGGGCCACATGGGTAGTCATGGGCCACACAAGGGGACAAAATTTCCATGGAGGCTTCCTTGAATTAAGTATAAATAGAGGTAGGACATTTAATTATATTTAATTTATTCAACACTACTTATTAAAGGGTGAAATTGCGACCTTTGATCATTACCATCCTCTAGGAGGTAAGATCCAAGGGACAAAGTCAACACCTTATTACCCAATAGAAAGAAACTACCTTCACTAACTTATTTTATTATAATTATTCAAGTAGTAAGTAAGGAATCATACAAAAAACAAAGGAGGAAGGTAAAGGTTTATTGTTCAAAAACAAACCTACCCTCTTGTAAGTAGTTTAATCAAAAGAGGTAGGGGAGGAAAGTAGAGAAAGGCATCATAAAAAATAACAACATCTAAGAATAACTACTTTCCAATGGTTTGTAATACTTTCGACATTTCTGGATATTTCCCTATTGGGGTTTGTAGACCTTTTACAATGACTACCCCATCTCCACCACACTTGCAGGTCCTTTAATAGTTCTCCTTGCCACATGTAGCACTTCAGGAGGCCCTCCCCCTACTCTTTACCATCTATAGCACACAACATTCCCTCATAGCTAGTGTTTATTGCCTCTAGCAGTTTCTTTTAGTCTGTAGGCGGCTACCTACTAGTGTTCTTTCTCTACACTCTACCACTAGATACTAGTTGTTAACTTCTTATGACAACCAACAACTTGTTTCTCCAAAAGCTACCAAATGGTATGTTTCATTACACAATGTTTTTAAAAAAAAACATAAATACCTTTTTAAAGGGAGTAGTCTACTTGTGTAATTTTTAACTACTCTACCTTCCACACTTTTTAATAAAATCAAGATACAACAAAAAAAACCATCAAATCCTTCAACTATCTTTTCATTACAATCACACACAAATACAAACACATTATTCCATGAATTTTCCATCCCTTGAACTACCATAAATCTTTAATACTATGGAAGTTCACCCAACACCTCTTTTAATCTTCCTTTACAAACCACACAAAGCCCACATTGACCCTTAAAAATAAGGTTTTTATCCTAATCTCTTCCTAGAAATCTCTTAAATGAATGGGTGGATTACCCTCAACAACTCACTAACATGAACTATTTAATCCCACCAGCTTCACCCCTTGGATAAGGGATGGTAAATTTACCACGAGTAACTATTAATTACTAAGAGCCTATGGTATTAACTAGTTTAGAAATTTTTACCAGTTAACACTAGTTTTGGGTACATTTTTTCATCACAACCTTGTTATGTTCTTATTTTATTCTTGCAATAAAATCTTGTTGAATTCTTATCTTGCATATGTTATGTTCTTGTTCTTATTCTTCTTTTTTCGTGATTTGGATTTGGAATTAGGCTTGCATGTGTTCTCATTTTTGTTTAAGAAATCCTACACACTTGGTTGTTTTCATATTCATTACAACTACTTATGAAGAACATTTGAATTTGTTCTTCCAATTTTGTTTATTCTTGTGACAATTAATTTGTAGAATGACTTTTAATGCCACGATTGTGGTAAGTTCCTTTATTGTTCTACTTTTCATTCTTAATTTTTTTCCAATTTACACCTTTTTGAACTTCCCAAAAACACCTTTAACAATTAATGTTTCATGTTTTGTACCATGGTTAAATTCCATTTTTCGTTTACATCATAATTTTTCTTGTAGTAATTGTCCACATACTAATTCCATAGACAATTGATCAATGCGAATACTAAATGAAACTACAAAGGTATGGATAGACAATGGCAAATTCCTTAAAAGTATGAATGCCAAATTTTCATCATAAATTTTATGATTAATATTTGTTAATTGATATGTAATCATCCAAAACTTATCAATATGAACTTACATTACGATGCCTTCCTCCATTTTAAGATTATAAAGCTCTTGACATAGTTGCAATTTGTTGCCAACATGTCTTTTTTCAAATGTTGCACAAAGATTATCCCACGCATCTTTTGCTATTTATACGTATGTTACATGATGCAACAAATAATCAACAATATTTAGGATAATTCTTCCATGTTCACCAACTTGTTTTTCTTCATGAATAATAATGTTAAAAAATGTTTCCTTCAAGAACAATCTTTCTAAGTTCAACTTCTGGTGGCAATAATTTTCTTGAAGCAATTTCCCATAAATCCTTTTGATGTAAAAGAAATTCCATCTTCATCTTCCATGTATGAAAATTATTACCATTTAGTTTTTCAATACTTCAAACATAAAAAATGAATGCCATGATTATGAGAATAATAGTGCTAAAAAACAAAATACCCAAAGCTTTGCAACTTTCAGCAAAATGTTCAAAAAACAAAAAACACATTCAATGTTTCAAAGCTTCAAAGATTATTGAAAACAACTTCAACATCTCTTTCCCTAAAAAACAACCTAGTTTTAATACCATATTGGAAATTGATAAGACATGGATGAGAGAATATATAAGATATAAATGCTAATTTTAACACAAGTTTTCCACCCATCCACTCAACCTTGGACAAAAGCATCTTTGGGTGCTACCATTAGGAACATCATGCCTTGATTTTCCTAGACCCATTGAACTTTGAAAAATTATAAAAAATATTTAAATAAATTTTTTTCATAAATTTTTTTAATGAGTACATTTATTAGGTTCCATAGATTTTGAAATTTTGATAATATCAAAGATATTGTGTATTTTGATGTTCCTATTCATTACATTTTAAAAAAGTTTAGGAATGTCACGCTAGTTGATTTCCTTAAACTTTTTGGTTAAGAACACAAATTTAAAACATCATTTGAAAATTTTCTTGGAATTTTTTTTTAAAAATTATTTGAAAATCATTCGATTTTTAATTTTTATTAAGTAATTAATTGAATAAGTATAATTTAATTATGAATTTCCAAAGTTAAGGCCATCCTCTCATGGATTGACATATTTCACACTAAACTTTACTAAAGATATTTTTTAAAAATTACTTAACATATTTCATACTTCCAAAAATATGTGCATGTAACACAAATATTTCAAATAACTATAACTTGGTAAAAATAACTTAAATAATTTTTCAGGAAATTGATATCCAACAATACATACCCTTAGGAATATGTAGCATGTATTTCAAAAACAAGTTAAAATTTGAAAATCTGTCAAATTGTACACTATGTAATGCCTTTGACTATGGGCATTATTGGAATTGGGCATACCTTGACTCCACCTTGTGGGAGCCTTTGTTTTGGTAATGCTCATAGCTTTGAGCACTACATTATACCTATAAAGTTAGGTTCATTTTTTGGTGTATGTGTGCACGGTGTTTTTAAAAACACAATACAATACAGCTGATTTTGAAAAGTGTAATGTTTGCCTTTGAAGGCATTATGGTTTTGAAATGCCCATTGTCATTTTTATTTTATTTTCCCATCACATTCAATGAGTATCCTAAAGGTACCCATCGGGTATGACATGAAAATTTTACACTTTGCAAAACCCTTGAAGGTAGGTTTTTGCTTGATCAACCATGGTGTCAAATTGGCAAGGCCTTTATTCTAGTCAAAATCACCCCCTAAAAAAGGTTGTTAAGTCAAGTAAAAACCCTCAAATGAAAGAATGATCAAAATTTGGGACCCTTCACCTCATGCCTCAAGGGCCCTTATTCAACAAGTCCTTTCATCTTAGACCTTTTACCTTACAAGTAAAAACTAAGAATGTCCCCCAAATTTTTTTATATTATAGTTGGAAGAACACTTACAACATGTAAGATCTTGTGAAGAAGCATTTCGAAAAACAAAACACTTATGCAAGGAAAACTCTTGTGAATGCTTCAATTTTGGAAAGAGCAAACGTTTCATTTTTCAAAAAGCATCGAAGTTTTTTTTATATATTTATATATTTTTAAAATAAAATTTTAATTTAATTTTAATTTTAATTTAATTATTTAAAATATATTTTGATCTTTCATTGGGCTGAAATTTTTTTAATTTGTTATGCCACAATGATGATGTCACAAGAACAATAAGGTATACAATTCGAAAGGGTATTCTGCAAACTTGTCAAAATAATTTCCACTCGGTGAAAGAAGTTACCCATCGACCTGTCTCTCTACAATGTCATCATCATAACAATGCTTTGCTTAATAAGAGAAGGGTCTCCTAATACACCCTTCTCCTATACAAAATGCCTCACATTGTTTTTTACTTCTTTTTTTTTCCGTGACACTGAACTAGTATCACTTGAAAATAAATAAATAAATAAATAAATACATAAAAAATAATTAAAAGTTGACTTAAATTTTTTTATTGATTTATGTATTCGTTGATTTTAGACATTGTGCAACGGGCCAGCCCTGGGGTACTATACCCTCCTCCACATAAAGCCCGGCCCGCAAGTTACGTTTTTCTCGAATTGCCGGCCCGCAATGAGCCTTCCATGGGGCAAGTTACGTTTTTCTCGAAATGCCGGCCCGTAATGAGCCTTCCATGGGCCAAGTTACGTTTTTTTCGAAATGCCGGCCCGTAATGAGCCTTCCACGGCGCAAGTTACGTTTTTTCTCGAAATGCCGGCCCGTCTTTCGCGGAGGAATAGAAGAAAAAAAGAAGAAAAACGCGCAGTAATGCTCCCCCCCTCCGACTAGGCTTTAAAGAAAGAATTTGGGAGCCAGGTCTTTATAGCGGCGGTGAAAAAAAGACGGCCTGGTCAAGAGCACACTCTCCCCTGGACGCAGTGTCGAGTCTCCACCTCCTCAGGTCTCCACCTTCTTTCTCGGCTAAGTTAAGTAATTTTGTATTTTCTGTCCGTCTCTTTCTTCGTTCTCGCCATCTTCTTCTTCTTCTTCTTCGTCTTCTTTCTTTCTTTCTTTGTTCTTCTCCTTTCTTCGTCAGGTATATCCCGTCCCCAGTTCTTATCAGATTCCGTAGATTCCTTCAAATCCTTTGCGCCGACTCCGCGCTCTCTTTGCCAATTTCCTCGATCGTCCTCATCTTCCTCATTTTCTTCCTTCTCGCGTTTTCCCTTCCCCAAATATTTTCTTCTTTTTTTTGCGTGTTTTCTCTTGTTCTACTTCACCATTTCGTGCCCCTGTTGTTTACTTCCTCCTCCTCCTTCTCATCTCCTCATCTCCTGTCGCTGCTGTTGCTGCTGCTGTCTATTATTCTTATTCTTCCGCCCATTCTTTTCCTTCCTTGAACTCTCTTTCGGTTGTCGGCTTCCATTTACCTGCTCTGCAGATTTCTTCTTCCTTCGCCAACTCTTCGCTTCTCGAACGGTACTATTTCTTTCTGTTTTTCAGCTTCTCTTTTCCTGCTCATTGTGTTTCCTGCTCTCTGGAGATTGTCGGTTCGTTATCTCCTGCTGCTGCTGCTTCTTTCTTCTTCGGAGTTGCTTTTGAGTTCGTTTTCCATAACCAAAATACTCTCGCGGTTTTTTTTTTCATTTTTGGCAACCGGGAGGGGCGGTTATACCAAAATGTGTAGGGTTTAAGGAGCTTTCTTGAGCTTTGCACTGAAATATCTTTTGTGGGTGTGCTAGCTATGTGGGCTGCTGCCCCTGCAGGTTCTTCAAGGTGGTGTTGTTGACAGAATTGCGAGTGATCGAGAAATCCAGAAAAAAGTATTCAGGTGACGAGGTTCCTGTAGGAGGATCAGTGGTGTGTGAGACTTGGGGTTCTTCTGATCAGGTGTAGTTTGGAGTGTCGGAGGCGATTTGTGCAAAAGTGGAGAAGAAGAGAACCAGAGAGACACGATGATCGAAAGGGATGTTAGGGGGAGCACTGATGAGTCCGGAGAAGAAGGCGTCGCAGAGGACGCGGCGAATGATTTAGCGAAGGCAGGGAATTGGAACGAGGTGGACCTGATCGACTGGGGAACCACTGAATCCCAAGAAACCTTGGCTCAGCCACAAGCACCACACGGCGGCACAGGTGTGGAGGGGACTGCTAGTTCACATCCGGAGAATGCAGCCGTTGTCACCCCACCGCCTATGCAGCAATGGAATCTGATGGACAGTGACTTGTTCGAGCTCAACGCCTCGGCTCCTCCCCCCGCCGCTCAAAGCGCTGCTGGCGGAGTATTGGCCATCAGTACTAGCGTTCCTCCTGCTGCAGGAGACTCCGAGATTACGCGAATAAAGTCCATGGGGCCCATGGGGAGCGGTAGGAGTGAGATGGGTTGCGCTGTTGCTGTGCCCTTGACAGATACAGGGAAAGGAGGCTGGTCTAGCGACCAGACGCCCCTGACGAGAGCCGAAAACCCTGTCTACAACAGGAGTAAATCAGCAGCCCATGTCATGGTAAGAGCTGTTCTTGTGAATTCTTGAACTCCCATATAAACTGCAAGATCTTTGGTTGATGTGCAGTTTTGCCTTCGGTATGACTGACTTGCATCAAGAGCTGTGAGAAAGGAGGTATGAAAGATGGACTTGTTTTTCTTTCTAGCAGGATTCTTCACGGTTGCTACACAAACCGTTGTTGGGAGCTGCTATGGAGGAGCTGAATGAGCAAGAGACCAGGGAGGAAGCTAAAAGGATGGCACAGAGGGAAGCTGAGAGAGTCCACCATGAGGTATGTATGTGTTTCCATGATGTACATGGCCTTATGAAAATGTGAGTTCCCATTCAAATTCTACTTTGAAGAGTAGAGGGTTTGTCCAGGTGGCTGCAACAAGGGATGTGAGTGCATTTCTCAGGAGCATCTTTGTTTTGTCAATTTTCTTTGCAGATGGTTAAGCTTGCTGTCCCGGAACCCCAATCCAGCATGCACATCAAGGAGCGGATGAAGGCTTCCAAAGGGGGTATGTCTCTGTCCTGCTGTGTTTTACCATCTGGCTTTTTTCCCTGTCACAATTTGCACCCTCAACGGTTTTGACTTGTAACTACCAAAAGGGTTCAACAGTATTCTTTTTTTTGTTGGTCATACAACTTGGTGCTGACAATGTTGGTTGTGTGCATTGGGTTTTTTTTATGTCATGTGCAAGTTAGCGGGTTTCTCCACAGGATTATGGTGAGTCCAGCCTCTGCTATCTGCACTTCATACTGTTCTCTATTGAAGATGGGAGTTATTTGTAGGATTTTGAGGACCTCAGTCTATCTCTGGCAACTGCTTGAAACTACCCATATACATTGTTGTCCTGTGTCAATTTTTCAACAGAGTGCATGTACATCTTTCTTGTTTCTATGAAATGTCAAGTACACAGTGAAGCATACATACTTGTTTGCTGCATGATACTACCTATAAAGAACACATGACTTTGCTCTTTTGAGATAGAGGACAAATGAAACCCAATATCTGCTTTGTGTGCAGGTCAGCAGAGAAGAGAAAGTGCAAAATTCATTGGATACATGGCATACTCGAGAGGCCAAACACAGTTCAGTGGATGCTCGGCAGGCCAAACGTGAGTATTGTGACAAG
>Ga0209611_10008951_pt1 | contig 15378 bp, 14 predicted proteins | sample S1TSphgellanicum_3_FD_187693 | JGI IMG/M metagenome (GOLD analysis project Ga0209611, IMG submission 187693) | Host-associated microbial communities from peat moss isolated from Minnesota, USA - S1T2_Fc - Sphagnum magellanicum MG (SPAdes) (version 2) | ecosystem: Host-associated > Plants > Peat... | reverse complement strand
CATTTTGTCACATAGTGGAGGAATTAAGTGTAACAATATCAACGAATGCTTGTGATTTGTAAGACCGCACCTTTTTATGCCTAGAGACAAATTGTGTATTGCGCAGACAAACAGACAAGGTAGAACAGGTGTATAAAAAGTCTGCAGGCTTGCAAGTTTTGTGGGGACCAAACAAGACTTGAGTGGAAATCCAAAAAAATTCCGCTCAATGTTTATATCTCTTTGACGGTATGATACCTGCCCATCAAGTTAGGCACTTCGCTGTCTAATATTTTATTATACAATGGAAAATTCTATCAGGCAAATGGACTTGGAATTTCACTGAAATTAGGCATTTAGGGTAGAACGGTTGGTGAGCAAACATTTAAGTGCTCAGTGCAGGCTGTATCCAAGGGGAGGGCTCTGTTGTTTCTGGTGTTCAACAAAACTTGAACCCCTCCTATTGGTGCATCTAGGACACTAAAAATCGACAAAAATGAATTAAAATTGAGAAAATTACAACCCCCCCAAAATAGAGTGGGTCAAGAACTCATAAAACAAACCAACTGAATGTTACAAAGCTGGTTTTTGAACACCCAAACAATTTCTTGTATGTTGCTCTGTTGCTATTAGAGTTCAAATATGATTTGTAGAACTGAAGGTGATGCTCCCTTAGCACTTTAAATCACTTAAAATGAAAAAGAAATGAGAAAGTTAGAAGCTTTGAAAATAGGAGAGGTCCAAAGAGAAGAAAAAAAGAAAAAAAACACATTTTGTGAGTTTGAAAAGCTTTTTTTTTTCTTGCTATTTTTTTCATTACTCCTTTCCCTTTGCACTTCAAAGATGATTTCTAAAGCTTGAGGTAGCGCTCCCATAACATTTTAAATCACTCAAAATGAAGTATGGATGAAGAAGATCTAAAGAAATGTTCAGTGATAGAGTAGTGATTGATGATGAGCAGTTCTACCCTAGGTTTTTGGGTTTTTGTTTTATTGAGGCTAACCAATTAAGGATAGGTGGAATCAGCAAATGGGCCTTGGAGTTTTAAGGTGCTTGTATACTTAAATTTTGTCCTCATTGTTTGGAGTATTAATGTTGTAGAGCATGGCCTCTATACACCAATGTCTTCTTTGGAGATTTTGATATCTCAAATCAATTGGCTAGTATTGTGATAGCAAAGTGGGAGTATTTCTAGCCAAAAACTAATGTTAAAGTAGATTAAGTTTGTTACATATTAGGTCATGGGCAAGGGGCAGCCAGGTTACCAAACATAGTCTTAGTGCAAATTTGTGGAGACTATGTTTTGGTAACCCAGCTGCTCTTGCTGGTTGCTGAATGTAATCGATTTTCAAATTCATAGAATTAGCACAACTTGTGGCATGTGGTTGTCCATAGTAAACATGCATTGTGAACTATATTCAATCAATTGTGTGTGAGGAGGTTGACCACAATGACATAGTGAAATCCATCATACCTAAAAACAATGGGCATCAAAAACCATGCAAGGCAAGAGTTATGGCTTGTAACAAGGTGCTAGCCAACCACTCTGGGGTTGCCAGGCCACCCCAACCATCCTCAAAATCGATTACGCCATGTTTAACAATTACTAGTCAAGTGGCTATAGAGCCTAAAGTGGGCATTAGAATAGCTTTAGATGTCGACAATAATCCTAAATGTTCATCACAAAGTAAGTCATGAAATAACTGTTCAAAGTAGTTCTTGGGCAATAATTAAACTTTAAGACATAGAGAAAATGTTCTAACATATGATTTATTGTCTTTTAAACTCCACCTTGCTAAATTTCCTTTTTCCTTGACTTCCAAACCTTGAAAAAGAAAAATATTGTAAATAAACATATGACCAATAATCCAATAGAAATAAACATATGACCAATAATCAAATAGAAACATATGACCCAAAAACATGACACATTAAAATAGAAAACATAAGATTCATAAAAACAAAACATCTATTGAAACATTTGGAGACTAGAAGACCTATAGTGTGCCCTTCAAATGTAGTTGCTTGGCTATCAACATTATATATAGTAGGACATCGGGATGAGAAATGAAGCCGCCCCTGAATCCGTTCATCCCGTCATCCGTCCTCGTCATCCCTCTGTCCATCCGTCTGGACGATGTTGCCGGCTGCACACCATCCCTCTAGTGAGTTTGACACTGCAGCTTTCTGCCCACCAAGAATGGGAAGATTCTCTGTATAGAACTGATCATGAATAATGGGTCTTGATCAGAACTTAACCGTCTTGAATTCTTTCTTGAAGAATTTAAATTCACTCTCAAAGCCCATGAGTTGCAGCTACGTTCAGTCCATTGCTCCAAGGAAAGGAAAATACAATAAAATAATTTTAAGAGAAAAAAAATTATAAAAAAGAAGAAACCAAATAAAGAGTAGAAAATAAGAAAAAATAAAACTTATAATAATGAAAAAAAACCCTACTTAAAAAAGAATGAGATGTGTCTTCTTTCTCCAAACTTCAAACTTGCATTCAAATAAACAAAAATACAAAAGTGAAAAAGAAACACTTTATTTTTATTATAAATAATAATAATAAAAACAAAAAACACATAAAAATATAAAATATAAAAGATAAAATTTTAAAAAGAAAACTAAAACATGAACCAAACATTGTTGAAATAACACACCTGTGCATTAGGCACGGGGTTCACACTCGTCTATGCTAATAGTAGTAGGTAGCCATAGGTGTTGTTGTTCCTGTCACACAGTGGCTATTGCCATTGACATGACTAGGGTAACTAAAAATCCACATTTTTCTTCATCTTTGTAGCTTGACTATTTTCCCTTTGGCAATTAGGCTACATTTAGTGAGTAAAGAGAAACTACAATACCAACTCCTATTTTGTTTAAGTTTGAAGAGTTGTACCTCATAAATGGCATTATTCCTTGCAAAGATATTCATGCTTAAGGTGTTCACGTGCAAGGTTATAGGATTCATGCTCTAGGTGCCAAAAGCTTGAAGTTTTTCAGAGATTAAGCAATTTTCAAACATATTTTACAACAAGTAGGCATGGTAGTTGGAGAAGGGTGATGGAGTTTAATAACATTTCAACGCTTCTTCCTTACTTGGTAGCAATTGTGTTCATGAAGAGTTGGGTTAAATGTAGGGTAAAGCAACTTCAAGATAATTTCAATTCCTATTCCTAATGAGTTTGGAAAGTACCTTTTATTCATCAATATCCTTCCTCAAAAGTAGGCATAAGATCCCTCCCACTCTCAATGAGTACGCCTAAGACTCATCACTTTGTTACACCTCGTGATCTACATATGTTTACATATGTTTAGATTCACGATAACCTTCATCTCATGCCTTGCCATGGATAAAACCCAATGGGGGGGGGGGGGGGGGGGAGGGGGAATTCCCCAAAATCGAGAGCTGGACTTGGTTAATACTCATAAAGCCCCTCATCTTGAGAATGCCCTTACATTGGGCCTTTACTGTACACATACTTGCTTTGAAGATCACCCATCTCAATACTATTTTTAGACTAAGATACCAAAATTATGTATATATATATTTCATTCCTCCATGAAGGTCCAACACTCTCCATGCAAACATGCACCTGTAAGAAGCATGAAGACTGTTGCTGTCCAGAGCCAATTGCATGTACTTCTGATGTTTGAAACTTGACAAAATCTTGCGAAGTTCTGGAGCACTCTGATCTGTCAGTTCACAATGAATTTCCTCGGGTAAGGTGACACAAAAGGAATTTGCATCTTGGGCATCGTTCATATCAATTCTGAATTGAATCTAGAGTTGATAACAGTAGATTCTAGAGGCTAAAGGCAAATGTATTCGTGACTATCTTTGCTAATTTGTTTGGATCAAAAAGCATCTATGTAGGCACACTTGCTGAAGGGACTAAAATACAAACATGAAAAACCAATATTTGAAGTTTTCCTTACTCTTTGCCCATGCTTTACATTTCTAATTCTGACCATAGCATTTACAGTCCTCCTGATTTGACAACTGGCAGCTTCTATAACTTCCATGAATCCGCATGCAAAGGGTCCTCAAAGAAATATTTTCAAAAGTGAAAAAGAGACGTCCTACCTGCAAAAGGCTGGAGCTTGCAACTCATGGGAATTTAACATTTAGAGCTCAGGAATTCACTGGAAACTTGAAAATCCTCAGAGCACAGCAAGGAAGCCAACTCAGCTGAACAGCACAAAGATTTGAAATCTTGAGTCTCATAAGTGCTGACCCAAACCATGTATTCCAAACAGCAGAACTTAAGTACTGTACAATCATCACTACAGTTAAGATTTTGCCTCTTGGAGCTATTACAGCTGAGAGAATCCAAATTTTAGTATTTAGACAATTTTATTTGCCCAAGTTGGAGGTCCACATAAAACTGAAACTACATTACATCATAGAAATTTACCAAAAACTTCTGCAATGATCATATAACTATTTATTTGATCAACTCACATATCCCAAATTCTAGACATGACATGGTACTTGCATAAGCTCATCAGGAGATAGTGATACCTCTCACTGTACAAAATTCAAAAAATGTAAGGTCCTTTCGTTGCTTCTTCGAACTCCACAGTATTGACATTTCAATCCATCGTAACAAGTTGGAACTCTAGTTCCATGCATACTAGTTGTGTAGGGATACCTGCAATATGACCACAAATCTTTCATATTTCTTTCTGCAAATTATACCTCCCTCTTCCATCAATTAAATAGGTACCTAAGTTAGGTGAATTATCCAATTGTGCTGCCAATAACTGTCAGCAATGGGTGTCAAAAGCAAACTTGTGGAGCAAAATTCCATTCATTATGGGTTGTCTTTGATCAGAAATTCTAGCATAGGAACAACCCAACTGGAGCCAAGGTTCTCATATAGTAGCTGTTATCCATGCAAATTTAACTAAGTCATGAGCCTCCACAACTCCTACAAAATTCATAATCATGCAGATAATTTTTCTCATGTTCATGCAAACTCAGAGTCTGAACATTATGTCTCCAGATGAATTACCCTCCACTTCAATTTTGTTGGCAGAAATGGCCTGCACTAAGAGCTGATGACAGGGTTCACTAGCCTAGATGACTCCTCTGATTTTCATTACCCCACAGCTTATAATGTTATTCATAGATGCAGACACCCACTGGATTGTATGTTTACACATTAGTTGCCTTTCCATTCAATTTTTCTGGAATCATAGAGATGGCCTGCACTCATGGAATAGCTTCGCATCCCAAAGCAGGTTTCATTGGTGCCATCTTCTAATTTCTATCAACATCCCAGATCTGTTAAAAATTGATTGCAGTAATTTCAGGTCTTCTACACAATCACAAACATGGTGGTCATCTTTGTCACCTTCTTTCTGGTGGCCCTGTCTTCAGGTCAGGATTGGGAAGCTCCATCAAGTGAATTGTCTCAGAACCCATGTTCAGCCAAGGTGCCCTATATGGTAAATTTATAATGTCTGGTTGATTGGAATTTATCTCAGGCCCTACAAATCACCACAAAACAGACCACACACCACATTTAGTATCCTAACATATGTAATCTCTCACATGCGGATCAGATGTCAGGATGGGCATCTAAAGTAAGGATGTATACATGTGGCCCATGACAAGAAAATCTCCATCATTGCCATCTTCAAAACTGATAGGTAACACTTAGTTACATCCCACAGAGTTCAATGGAAGAAAACTCCACAAATCAACCAGCACATTGCTGAGTCTTGACATCCTTAGGTGCATGAGATATCCTGTAATCATGCTAAGTGCTTGCGCAAATGAATTTCAACTGCCACAGTTTGATACACAATATCAGAGAGTAAATTTCTACCATTGCAGGGATAGTCTACATGAGATGTGTGCTTTTGTTTTGGCAAAACTTTCAACAGGATCTCATTCAATCAGAAGAGATCATAACTGTCTTCGGCAACAATGTACAGCCAGCTTGCCATCAAACCAGCCGATGAAACACACTGGATTCTTTGGCAACAGTTGGTAAACTTCAGAATCAGAAACGAGATCAGAATGAACAAACAATTCTACCTCCTTGATCTTCATCATTGCAAAGGAAAGTCCTACCTGCCTGATATCCACCTCTGACCACATGGATTTTGAAAGACTGATATCATCAATTGCCATGCAAATATGCAGAGCTTCACCCAGGTGCACATTGTACAAAAAATCCAGAATTAATTGCCATGCAAACATGTAGGGCTTCAACCAGGCACCAAGTGCACAAAATCCAGCAAAAATGCAGGGCTAATATACCAATTATGAACTTGGATCAAGACAAGGGATTACTGTCAAAGCCGAGGTCATATAAGTGAAAGAAACAGGCAGTTGAAACAGTCATTGCTAATGCCACTCTCCTCTTGCCACTCTCCTGCAAGTTTTCCACATGCTCATGATGTTCTTCAGTTTCCCTGAACTCAGAACACATCTGTTTTTCCATGAGCCTGCAGTTTACATTACAGTCCATTGCTAATGCCACTCTTTCTCTTGCAACAAATTCTTCTGCAAGTTTTGCACATGCTCATGATGCACTTCAGTTGTTATCTGTGAACTCAGAAACCATCTGTTTTTCCAAAAGCTACAGCACCACAGTGTATACTATGAAGAAATTTTTTGTATCTATCTCTACTTCTTCCTTTGATTCTTGTTGCAGATCTTTGACATCCCTCCCCTTGCAACATGCAGTTTCAGAGCTTGATTTCAGTTCCAAAATCAGCAACTAAACGCTTGACAATTCCACAACCCTAAAACCCAACGACATTGACAACAACAAGACAGATGGTGGCATACTGCAAGAGATGATTAAGATCTGAGACAGAAAGCTTGACACAGATTCCATAAACCTAAAACAACAAAGACAGACAACAGTTCAACATAGATGATGGCATGATACTGCAAGAGATGATTGAGATCTGAGAAATGGCCAGGACAAGAGAAGCTTTCACCTAATCTTTGAATCGCTTGAAACTTCTGTATCTTCTCAGAATGGCGACGTTCTGGAATCACCAAGACGGGGTTTCAGAGTTGCACTTGGGTGCAAAAATAACTGCTTGTTCCTCTCCACAATTGTACAAGCAAAATTCAAAAGGAAGAAACGCCGGATGCTTACGGTAATTGAGCACCACGAAAGCTCTTCGCGACGATCATCCTGCTTGATTAACATTGCTTCTTGCTTGACAGTGCGTGCCGGGGCGGGTTTGACGACAATCTACGCGGCGGACAAGGCGGGAATTTGACGCAATCGGGCACGGCATCATCGCCGGGCCGTGATACATGAGCAGGAAATGGAGAGGAAACAAGAGGAGCACTTGCAGCAGGCAATGCAGGAGATGGAAATGAAGCTGGCGAAGAAGAGCAGTCTGGTGAAATCTTACGAGTTGGCTCTCAAGGCAACCGCACAGCAACTAGATCAATTGGCAGACATCTCAGAAAGGAGGCTCAGGATCAAAGACGCTGCAGACCGTGGTCTGGCAAACCCTGCCAGACTTGTCCCGGACAGTTCCAACAAATGCAACAACTTCAGATCATCCGACGTCATTGCGACAGGAGGTGGAGAATTGTTATGTCGAGTGCTGGAGCAGGAGATTACGCATCTCGAGGAAACCGAGCGCCAATTGATGATTCGCAACAATTGCTTGGAGGGAGCTTTGAGCGCTCGAGAGCAGCGCATTGCAGAGCTCGAAGCATTGCTGCGACGGAAAGAGAGAGAGGTAGAAGACAATCGTTCCATTATCGACGCAAAAGAGAGACGCATTCAGAAGCTTAGATTGAAGCTTTCAGCCTCTTGCTCCACGCGACCGCAGGAAGTCTCATCAGATCATGTACACTGCCTGGTTGAAGAACATCAAGGATCTGAAATTCCCGAGCAAGCTGTTGCTTCTGCCGCTGCATCTGCATTCTCAGCGCTTGCGATGCATGTTCAATCTGAAGACAGAAGTTCAGAACGTAACAACAACTACAACACCTTCGCTCCCAGGCCCGGTGACCACAAGTCTGCGAGCCCAGCAGCTTCTTCTCCGTTGAAGGAATCCATGAGGCATGCGTACGAGGAAGCACAGGCAGCTTTACAACAGAATCATCCTCACAGGCCGCGTCCTACAAACAAACAGCGTAAGCGATGATGATGACGATGATACTGCAATGCCCATCAGCTGCCATGCCAGTACTAAGAAGTACTCTTGGGAAGCAGTTCTGGATCATGGTGAGGCAGCCCGGAGGCATGGAGTCTCCAGGGAACACATCAGAGTTGCCCGCCATTCCTAAAGTCACACCATTTTCTTCTTCTTCCTCTTCTTCTTCTTCTTCTTCTTCTGCTTTTGCTATAACTCTGACCTTTGGGAGAAGAATCGTTGCAAGGTGCAAGCTTTGAGTCCTAGCAATTTTTGGATATAACAAAAGTTTGGTTTTCTCGCAAATTATGTCATTCTCCTCGGAGCTCTGATCTTTTTGCCAGAATGCAATTTGCAGCTTCAGCTCAAGCTTTCTGGGTTGTAAGATTGTTTGCAGTACTTAGTTGTGAAGGAGTGTTCCGTTGCATGCAACAATGGACCAGCAGACAGAAATTTGCATAGATCTGTGCAGGATTTTCACTTTACCGATAACTGAACATGGAGTGCTCGTTCGGGAAGTGCTTCTCCTTCTTGAGACCGAGTTCACGTCGAGTGCGACAAAGAGTTGTCAAACACTGTGGGTGGTGGTGGCACTACTCATGCCTAGACATCGAGAAAGTCGTGTCCGTACGTTGTAGGATTCAAGCTGCTTTCATGCATGCATGCAGTTGCTCTGAGATCTCATATAGTGCCGATTGTCCATCACCAAGCAGCTGCATGCAGCGACCTAGACTTGCTCGTGAACGCAGGAGTTTTGTTTCCAGGATTGTAGGAAAATTTGTAAGACTTAGAAGTTTTCGCTATATGTGAAGAAAATTAAGCTTGCTGCTGCAATCGAGAAGAATTTGTAGATATTTGTGAAGGAACTTGCACATCGTGATCTGCACAGTGCAGCAGCAGTGCAGAAGCTTTAAGGTTTTAGAATTAGAGCACTTGCTGGGTGTTTTTCCAGAGTGCTCGCAATGGGAGGTCTTGTGGAGACGCTGGATCTGGGCAACCTGACACTGGGGAAAGTGTTGCTGTGTGCAGTAATGGGAGTTTTGGGTGGGCTGCTCCTCGCATCCTTGCATGCAGTTTTTGAGTATTCATGGTTTCATTTCCTGGACTATCTCGACAGGAAGGGAGTCATTCAGCGGCTTGCTCCTTCCATTCCTGTCACCATGATCAACTACAAGCAGGAGAGCTTCTGGGCTGTCGCAGTTGGCCCAATGCCCCTCTTTGCCTTGGCGTTTGCCGGCAGGTACACAATATTGAAACTTGTCCAGGACCCAATTCTCGTGCAATGAATGATTCTACAGTGCTTAGGTCCAGTGCCTCGAGTCTTTCTTTTGCTGTGGACAATCAAGACGATCAACTCAGATGCTGAACATCATGATCTCGCTTCAAGAGTCCTAGTGCTTTTTTTCCTGCAGGAATTTGTGGCATGATCCACATGGGGATGTCCAACACTTTGTGGGCTGAATGCAGACATGGGTTCTTCAACAGAAGCTCCTTCTCTTTCGATTTGTTGGGGGGTTTCTTGTTCACCTGGACAGTCATGGTACTCCACGACGCGTACTTCTTCACAGTGCACACGGTGATGCACAAGTTCAAGCTCGTGTATCGCAGAATCCATCAGTGGCACCATGTGACCAACGGCGACTTGACAGTGTACAGTACAGCATTCGGGGATGTGTTGGACATCGCCTTCACCTTTACACCCTTCTATGCCTGCTTGATGCTATACGTCTTTCTGCAACCCTCCTGGGACCTGCTCCATATGCTGATGCTCGGCTGGGCTGTTTACTGTGTCAACATGATGGGTCACTGTGGCTACAAGCTTCCCGCTTGGATCTACGTGCCTGCTTCCTCTGGAGTCCTGCTGACGCCGTATGCTCAGAGACCCAGGCATCACTACATCCATCACCTTGATCCCAGGTACAACAGGTCGCTGTATTTCACCTGGTGTGACAGACTGACTGGCACCTTCCGTGAGCATCATCCCAAGGTGTTGGAGGACGATGAATCTTCTTGTGACAACAAGTCACTCAACAACAACAACAACAACTACAACTACAAGTCTAAGAAATCTTCAGATGACAACATCGACCATTGCAAGGACTTGAAGCGTCTCATGATGGATCCCATTGCAACTAACTTCACATTTACTGAATTGCTACTGCCCAGCGCTCTGACACTCAAATTCTACAGAGGTAACCATCATGCTTAGATTAGCAAATTATAAATTGAAGTTGTGTGTTTTGGCAAGTTTTTTTTGCATAGTCAGTATCTCAATTAGGATCATGGATTGAATAGCACTTGAAATCTCTTTCAAAATACAGTACATAATCACAATGTTGCATTACAGTATATAAAAAGTATACGGCATATAGAGACATAATATATACTACAATGTATACTGTTAATATACTACTGTATATTTACAAGTTACATTTTGTAGTAACGTGACAAAAAAAATTTTAAGCCTACATATGAATAGTTTTGGCCCTTTCTTTTTTGTGTATTCTTGAATTCAATGTGTACATTGTCATAGCTAGTGTGATTGTATGAAGTCCTTATATGTGAAGACAATTTGAATGGGACTTTAATACCTTTAACTAATGTTCTGCACAAATTAATTCATGAAAGGCTAAATGCCCAAAAAGGAAAAGAATTACTACTTCTTGCCAAAATCTACGGGAATCAAAACCCTAATCCTCTTCAAGACTTTCCACTGGTTGGGATAGCATTACAAACACAAAACATAAGAAGTAAGTACTACATTTTGGAATATTAAAATTGGGACTACCGAACCTCATTTTGTCAAATAAATAAAACATTTTGGCATCACATTGCTGAACATCACAGACCTGTATGATAATATAAAACCATTTAGACTTAGTAAGTATCATGTACTTCTAAGTCTGTTTTGAGAGTAGAATCCAAATAAGGAAAGGAGACAAGAATTCCCCAGCTGGACACAGCTAACAAATCAATTCCAAATGAAACACTGAAGAAAACTATGGACCTTTATTTTCACTCAATCAATCCAAAAAAGCCATGAATTCATGTAAGGCTTTCAAATTCCATGACTGAACTCAGGAGGTAGTAAATAAATTCTACTTAGAGAAACAATAAAAGTGAGAAATTATGAAACCTCTTGTCCAATTATGATGGACCTTTATTTTCACCAAATCAATCCAGAAATATTCAAGTATAGGATTTAATCAAAAATCAATCAAAATCTTTTTTCCATGTAATACGTGGATCATGGGTTCTCTGATTATTTGGAGCTGACTATGGGGCTCATCATGCATCTGCTGCGCAAGAATTATGAATTTTATGTAGTTCTAGCATGAGGAAATCCTGGATTACCAACAACCTCAGCTGAGAAATGGTGAGCAGCTAGCAGCTCAAGGTTTGTAATCAAAAGAATTATTTGTCAGTAACTAAAGACTAGAATGGGAGATATATAATAGCCACAGGGCACTGAAGACAATAGTCAAGTCTTTTTGTAGACCATTGCCAATATGTAGAATTTTAAGAACTTAGCTTGAAACATGATCCAAGTAAATTGTGGCAAACAAATTGTATAATTGTTCTCACAGCCATAGAGCTCCATCGATGAACCTGGTGTCGGAGAATGGAGAAGCTTCTGCAGATGTCAGTTCCCGACCCCATGGGACACGACCACTCAAGTTTGCTCCAGGTCCTGAGCATTCGTATTGTCCGTAAAACACCGTCCTGCAACAAAAAATAACAAAAAAACATTGCAACCAGAAGAAATTAAGTAGGCAGTTGTGAGGGCATTGTTAATGCATCATGTGATCATCGACAAAAAGTATTGGCAGGTCGTATCAAGTGGGCCAGTGAAGATCTGCATCTGATCATCGCGGCTTGACTAGTTTGTATAACTACGGGTGTCGTTCCATTAGGCTACTGTGATCACAGTTACACACGATGTGACGTGATCACACAGTAGCCTAATGGAAAGTCACTAACACAATAGGACCTTGTTTCTTGTTGCATGCACAAGCTCTTTCCATTGGAGAGTTGCAACTGCGTTTGATTTGAAAATATGTAGTTAATCAATGTTAGGAACTGTCGGAACCCGTCCTCGTGAAGGAAAAAACAAAGACGGATATCACTTTCTGGTCCATCACAGTAATTTGACTCACAACTCTCTCGGTTCGTGCGTTGGCTAATGCTTGACCAGTAGAGCTGTGAGGTGGCTGTAACGAGAAGTAGCATTAGTAAGTCTGCTTTCTAGCGGTTGATAAATTAAGTAGTGATCACGTTGCATGCTTACTTCTGCCTGCTGGTGATGCCCCAGTTGTACCATCCTGCTGGGATGATGATGTTCTCGAAGTAAGTGCGGATGAAAACGGTTCGGGAATAAGGACCCCAGGCACGACCCAAGTAGATGGGTCCCGTGCCTGTCACGACGCAACCTACGAAGGAGTATCCGCCGATGTCGGTATTGCTACCTCTATTCTGAGCCGTCAAGGAGCCTTCATAGGGTACAGCAATGGAGTTGAGATGGCAGTCCTGCACAGTTGGAAAGGCACCCGGATCACAAATTTTAACATAAATATGGATCTCTGTGGCGAAAAAAAATGCCAGTTTAGCCACACAAAAAAGAAGAAGAAGAAAAAAAAAATTGATCGCTTTGGCGACAGACAGCTGCCACACTTACCAAATACAGCGACCTTCCATCACCAAAGATGAAGTCGATGGAGCCCTGGATGAAGCAGTGTGCGAACAAGTGACGGCCAGTCTGGTCGTAGAGTGTATCCTGTGCTCCTAGAAACGCTACGCGGTAGAACGCAGCCATGTCTCCAGTTATTCTGAAAGCCACTGCCTGTTTGCCCACAGCACCACCTGCTGGTGCGGGTGCAGAGTTCTGTGCACACACCAAAATCAATTGATATCATAATACAGCACATTATATGTCACAATACAGGAACTTGATCGCACTGAGTACTACATATGACCAGGAGTCCTTTGCCCTATCATAGTTCTCTCATCTGTTAGCAACTCTCCAATGGAAAGTGCTTGTCCATGCAACAAGAAACAAGACCCTATATACTTAGTGAAGCAAAAAAAAAGAAAAAAAGCCCCTATGTTAGTGGCTTTCCATTAGAGAGTTGCTGACAGATGTTCCGGCATTGATTGCATCACACACAGTAATTTGTATAGATACACGTTTAATATTAGATTCATACCGCAAAGGTGAGATCTTGGGCAATGAAGTGGGCAGATTCAACATAGGTGGAGGCACTCAAACCAGTACCACCGGCTTCTGCAGCTGTATCGTGCCAAACCAAAACTGTCTTCTTAATTCCAGCTCCTTGGAAGGTAATGAACGGCTTCGTGGATGGCACAACGATCTTTTCTCTGATCATGAGAAGAAACATGCATAAGGAATCAAGACTCAGAATCGAAGAACTCGGAGCCATATGTTAATACCAGTCATTGCAGGCAAAGAAATGAAAAGAAAAGTGTATAAAGTGGGCATGATTGAAGAGATGATCTAGAAATGGAAATTGCATTGCATTCCATACATCCTAGTTACAATAAAGATTCGGAAAAAATAAAATTTCTAAGTGTCTTGTCAACCTGTAAGTGCCGGCGTTAATCTGAATGATAACTCTCCTGGTGTTGCCGGTCGGGACGGAGTTTACAGCGGCTTGAACAGTCAAGAAGTTGCCACGACCTAGCTGGTCGACCACGATCGTCCTCGGCGCCACAACTCCCAGATTACGTTTCGTGTGGGGACCGGGCTTCGACGACTTCTCGACGTAATCCCCGACACGCTTGACCCATCCGTTGAAGTTGTTCTTCACGGCTTCATAGCATCTCTTCTTGTGAATCTCTTTAGGCTCATGGACCTTGTGGTAGGTTTTTGCGGAAGCAGGAACCGCGGAGAACGTCATCACCAGTACTGCAACTGCAACTAGGAGCACCAACAAAACTTGACCTTTGAAGCTACCCATCCTCCCGATCTCAACACTACTCTGCTAATTCCAACGAGAGTTACGACCCTGTACTAAAATATTTGATATATCTGCAGATCGCAACTCTCGATCGCTTGTTTAATTTGTAAAGGATCACCAGCGAGTCGAACTGATCAATTACTACACTGCCACCACCCCAGTTGATCAACAACAAGCTCTTGATCTGAAATGCGGCAATCAAGCTAGCTAGCTGCTAATCCTTCCCGAGTACTCTAACTAAAAGATTTAGCACTTCGATCCCAAGATCTCTATGATTGTATTCCCCACTGCAGATCCAAGTGGAACTGGGAGATGGGGGGATGGTTGAGCATTGAAGGCAATGAGAGGGGATATATAGTATACCAGAAACCGGGAGAAGACGCCTGATGGCGCTGCAGCTAGTCTAGAGATCAGACGTGCAGCAGAAATTCCACGAGCGGGATGCCACAGTAATAGATAGCACAGTGAAACCGGGGGTCCAATATTAGTGCAGCCAGCCTTGCAATTGCGGAACGGCAATCCAGAACTCAGAGTCCCCCAAAGCTTCTTGTGCTATGTATAGCGTGATGTGGGGCGAGAAGGTGCTTTGGAGTTGGAGGTGGGCAACTCGGGGAAAGCAGCCTGGGAAGAGCGTTACCTGAGTAGCAGATTTTAGCTCTGCAGCAAAGGGCGCCTTCATGTTAGGGTTTTGGCGGGGGCTGTTCTGGTCTTTGGCTGTGAATGCAAAAATTCATCAAAGTACACAAATTCAACAAGGGGTGTGTCACACTGTGTGGCCTTGCCATTTACATTAAAAAGTATCTTAAGGCAAAAGAAGACTTATTATGGAAACTCAAATATTTCACCATGCAAAAATATAATCTTCAAAAATCCTCTAAAAGAAAACAAAATCCTTCAAGATATTATAACTCTCTAACTAATCTTAAGTTTCAACACAAGCCAAAATATCATCTTTCAAAAATCCTCATATAAAACTAAACCTATTACCTAGGGGCCAAAATCCATTAAGCTTCTATACTCTATAATGAATCTAAACACAATATCCTTGTCTTGGTAGGCAATGCCAACAAACTGCTTGTCATTCTATACTGGCCTACATTTGGCACATAAACGCCTGCTCCTATTTTTTTTTAGTGTAAATGGAGGCCAATAGATAGGGTGTTCTTTGCAATGGGTATTAGCCCGGGCCAAAAATGGTGATGAACTCTTTTGGGAAGAGAAATTTCATGCAGCCAATGGGAAGGCCCAAGCATGCACTCAAGGTGACTTACATTTTTTCGTTTCAAGTTGGGGG
>Ga0209611_10008949_pt1 | contig 15379 bp, 10 predicted proteins | sample S1TSphgellanicum_3_FD_187693 | JGI IMG/M metagenome (GOLD analysis project Ga0209611, IMG submission 187693) | Host-associated microbial communities from peat moss isolated from Minnesota, USA - S1T2_Fc - Sphagnum magellanicum MG (SPAdes) (version 2) | ecosystem: Host-associated > Plants > Peat... | reverse complement strand
TGGGCATTTTTATTGCACAGAAACAACAAAGATGCAATTCTTGATGAGGCAACTGCAAGCACGATTTTGCCTTGCCGTTGTAGACGAGACAAAAGTGTTGTCCAAACAATTTTTTTGCCGATTCCATTACGCACTCCCAAGTCCCGGGTTGAACCCACTTGAGGGTCTAACTTTGTTGAATTGCGGAAAGTTGGGACTTGAGGGGCGCTCCCGACTTCCAGCACTAAAAGGGGGTAGAGGGGCATGCTAGAAGTCCCAAGATTAGACTAGGAAGATGGACTAGAAGATCAAGCTTGAATCTGCATCCAAAACCAACCACAAGAGGGTTAGTTAACATTCGGGAACACCCTTGGGTGTTAGGACAAGCCATGGGCATTTTTACACACAAGACTCACCACGGCCCGGACTCGGGGGAAGCCACCACCTTCCCCCATATAGTATACTCTGCAGCTCTCCGCCGAAGCTACATCCAAATGGCTCTTTTTCCCGGGACTCCCAAGTTAGAGTCTCAAAACTGCCCCGGGTTGGAGTCCCGAGACTTTGGACGGTCATAGCTCCTCGCCCCAAACTCGGATCGGGATGAGGTCTCAACCAAAGTTTTAGCTCTCGTCAAGAGCTTTCTAATGTCGTGTTGCACTCCTTCAGGCGACGTCGGGAAGAGGTCGATTCCCGACTTTTAGTGGTCGGAGTCAAACTAGCAGTTTGACTCCCGGCCCTTCTTTTGCCCATAACTTGGGCTACAGATGTCCAAATGGCCCATGCGAGGCCATTTTGGGCATCTACGCTTCAAGAACTTTTCATTGATATAAAGAACACACCAAGGCGAGGAGATTTGACCCCTCAAATCGTCTTCTGAATTTTCGGGAGTCCCGAAAGACTCCATTTTCCCACTTTTGGGAGTGTGAGTTGCATTCTCACACTTAGCCCCAAAGTGGGGTTACGACATTCCACCACTGCCATACAAAAAGAACAATTTGCCCTCTTTGTTTGTCATGGCATTCAAAATAGTTTCATATGCGTTGCATTGATCATCATTGAACCTATCTTCTACATTATTTACATGTGTGGTCAATGAATGCTAATCATAAGCTGGAACATGAAATAAAATTGATTTGCAAAACCGTTGCCATTGGGGATTGCAAATGAATGTAATAAATGCATCCGAGCAACGGGCCCATCTACAGATTGCCATGGCATATTGATAATTTTGAACCATGTGATGTGGACCTCCTGTGAAAGAAGATGGCAGAATGATCCTCTGTTGAATGGCAGCAACGTTATTGTCACCTGCAGCAATGGCATCCTAAAGGCCTTGATAGAGATCTACACAAAGTTTTTTTTTATTCAGGCATAGATACCTCAAGCAATTTTGTTTGATAACCGCATAAACATCCACAATGTATTACTGCCTCAATCGGCCACCCGAAAGTAACGCAATGCCATTAGTGTCTTGATGTTGAAGTCGATAACCATAAAATTCGGCCATTGTCACATTATGATGTTTTCTTTGATGCTCAAATTCTTCCACATGGTCTTCATCCAAATCCGCATTAGCATCTTGCACAACAACACCATTGAGTGGAATATTCAGATGCCATCCATCCTCACTGTAAGGAAATAACAACGGATAATGTAAAGCCATGTATCCCACATGTAGCTCGGAAATGCGTTGAAATGAGCCAGCTTGCTGAGCAATGACAACATCACGCTTGTCTACAGCCTTAGAACCATCTCCTACCATTAATGTAACGACTTCATTGGCTATTGGCACATTGTATCAATGGGCATCTTTTGTTCGAAAGGCTATGAGACATAATTTTAGATCCATGGGGGCACCTTCTACTACCATCATATCCCTTGCCATTTTGAACACTTCGACATAGGGATTGATATTGTACATCATGGTCAACAATCGATCCAAGGTCGTTGCATCAAGCGATGGCATAATGGCATGGTAGTTTTGACATTCGCTCTCTGTATCATGAATGTATAGCTATGCAAACTATGGATGATGTCCTTCGACAGGACACATGGATTCGATTTTGTGATAAAACTCACCTTGAATGCGAAAGGAATACGATCTAGTGCCTCTTGTTATCGACTCATCAACTTTGGCACCGAACGAAGTGAATGCCAACACTAAATTGTACATGCGAATCTCATCTCAAAATTTGACAGCACTTTTCTGTTTACTGGTTAAAAAAACTTCTACCTCTTCCGATGTTGCAGGAAAACTCGACAACAGAACTTTGCCATTCTTGCAACACATAGAAAACTATGGGTTACTATTGTTCGATTTTGCCAATCGTTCTTTACTCCACATTTTCGGGTTATAGAATCCACAAATTGTGTCCATTTCTCCACAATCCCATCATGTCAGGGCTGACGCATCTTCGTTTCCAAACAATTGTAATGCGTCATTGCTAAAAGAAGGTTGTGCACGTGCTGCTGCTTGTTGTATAGTTCGTTGTTCTCAACACAAACAATTACTTCACTCTCATGGTGTTTCAGATGGCTCGGCCGACTCTATACGTTGCCTAGCACGTCATTCTTTCTGCAAGCAATTATGACATTCACGTGCAGATTCTAATGTGTCTTGATTGAATTTTGTTGGAGCATTAATATGTGGAACATGATTTTCCAAAGAGCAAAAGATTTCAGGACACCCACACCACTTAGGCAACACAGAACAAATGATCATGTTCCATCATCCCAATATTACCTTTCCACATTCTAGCACCACCATGTAGCTTAGATTTGGACACTAACCATAGATGTAGTCCATCTACAATTGTTAGGAAACCTAGCTCTGTTTTTTCTATCATGTCTAACTTAAAGCATCTTTGTTTCTTACCTACATATGATGGAAACACCACAAAGTTACTTGCAAAAATCCACCCCAACATAAACAGAGCTTGGATCCATAATCAAAGCAGAGGAGTTAGGTAATCTTCAAAGCTTGCAAACTGTATCTATGAAGGTACTCACCCATAAACCCTAAACCCAAAAAAGATCATAGAGAGATGGAGGGATTTCTTTGCCATTGCCATCATCACAACTATCCCAACAATAAAGACTATACCTGTGGGTGTAATGACTTGCTTTTTAGTGAAGGGCAAATGACCAAGGCCATGTTCCACCACCTGCAAGTATATATCATTGCAATGTCATCATCAGAACTCTTTTAACTTTCAATAGATTCAAGCTAATCCATCAACATTGTCAATCTTTAGTAGGTCAAAAAAAAATATCATTAAACCCTAAACCCTAAGCCCTGATAACACACATGAAGCAATGCTAACATAAGATGCATTTGAACATAGCATGAAAATTAATGTGAATTACATACCAAGCATATGAAACAGTCGGAACAGAATACAAAATCATGTGTTGTAGTTTCCTGATCTCGAATGAGAGTATGCATTCCTTGGATCTACAAATGCACTTAAAGACAGGTTCAGAAGGACTTCCCAATCATAATAGTTCAGCTAGCACTCTGCAATCTGTAATTGTAGTGCAAATGAAACAACAAAGTATCCAGCTTGCAATGGCCATTTTTCCATAGAGGCTACCCAAAAAAGCTTTGTTAGTTTGTAGTTTGGGTTCACATGTTGTTTGTCTTTGCACATTGTTGTTACACTCAGTGTAAACAAAGTATGAACAAACCTAGAAGGTGGATTAAATCACATAAACATTTGGATAGATTTTGCGGAAATCATGCTGGCTAAACTTTGTGCAGATGTGTTGCACTATGAAATCAATTGCCACATGATTGTCTCCTCCATGCCATGGATGGATGACGGGACGGACGAATGGATGGATGGATGGATGGATAGGTCTTGTTGGAACTTGGCACTGCACAACTAACCTCTGTAATGATGATGTCACCAGTGCCTTTACTTCCTCTACATGCATAAACATCAGCCATGCAAGCAAGAATGATGCCCACCCGTGGATGCTTATCTCTTGATCAATAAGAGTCCCACAAATCCAGAGGAATTGGATTAACCCACAAACTCAAAATGCAAATCCTGTAATTATCCATACAATTTTCAGCTTCCCAAAAGTCCTTAAACTAAAAGTTCATAAAATGAGAATTCATAAATTCAAAATAACACTTTAAAAAGCATTTGCATAGAGTAGGTAGTCTAGAAACAAAAAAAGAAAGAGAGCAGCAAGGGGGGGAAAAAGAAATGGGTGCTATGAGAATTTGGCCAAAGTTGAGTCCTTGGAAAACTGGGTGAAGTTGAAGAAGCAGCAAAAGTGGGAGAATTGGGAGGGAGCTTGCCTACCTACCTTTGATGATGGGGTCCATGAAGCTGGGATCAAAAGCTGAAGCTTTTCAAAGAAGAGGGCAAGCTTGGTTTTACACATCAAGGCTTGTGAGTGACATCAAGATCGAAGTAGAACATATGACATTTCATCTCCACAAGTTTCCCTTGGTGTCAAGGAGTGGCAGATTGGCAAAACTAGTGGAGGAGATGTCAAAGGAGGATGATAATGAAGAGTCATTTGGATGTCAAATTCAACTTGTTGACATCCCTGGAGGTGCCAAAGCTTTTGAGCTTACAACCAAGTTTTGTTACCAAATGAAGGTGGAATTGACTGTGACAAATGTTGTGGCTCTACGATGTGTGGTTGAGTATTTGGAGATGACCGATGAGTTTGGAGATGGAAACTTAATTGCGAAAACAGAAGCTTTTCTCCAACAAGTGGTTCTTTGAAGTTGGCCGAATTCTGTGCTAGCCCTTGAAAGTTGTTCCTCATCAATGCCATAGGTGGAGGAGCTGGGAATAGTAGAAAAGCTCATCCATTCTGTTTGTGTTAAAACATGTACTGATCCTTCCTTGGTCAGTTGGCCCATTCCTAAACATCAGAGCTTGCTACAAAGCCCTGGTGGGAGTGTCCTATAGAATGGAATCAGCACTAGTGCTCGTGCTCATGCAATTCAAACAGATTGGTGGTACAATGATCTTTCCACTCTAAGCTTGCCACTTCTTGAAAAAGTGGTTGTTGGTCTGGAAACTAGAGGAACTAGACCTAAGAACATTGTTGGAGCTCTTGTGCATTATGTAAAAAAATCATTGCGAGGCCTGCACATGTGGCATAATGGTCGTGATGCTTGTACACATGGTCCTTTTGTGGATTAAATCTCATAAACATTTGGATAAATTTCATGGAAATCATGCTGGCCAAGCTTTGTGCAAATGTGCTGCACTATGAGATCAATTGCCACATGATTGTCTCCTCTGTGCCATTGATGGATGACTGGACAGATGGATGAAAACACACTGGCCCCAAGTATACCCCCCTAAAATGCACCTCCTAGGAGGGTTAAGGTAGGCATAAATCAGTGCCTCCTGTTCCACAAATACTTGGCATAAGGTCCTCACACCCCTCCACCCTAGGAGTCTAGATTTGTTTTGGTTTACTGTAAGGTTTTGCCTCATGCTTTGAATCAGCATTTCTTTTACTGGCAAATTTTCACCAAATTTCGACCTATGCAAAGGAATTTTCACAGTGTAAAATGCCCAAAATTCACCAGATTTTGAAGAAGCTAAAAAATTCAAATCATCAAAATTTTTCTAATAACTTCTAGTAGGTAGCCACAAGACATCATAGAAACAGTTTTTTTTTTTTTTTTTTTCTACTTTCATATCTAACATGTAACCAAATTTGGCTAAACTATTTTCTGGATGATCATCACTTTGACTACATGCCAAAATCCTCAAAGAAACCCTGCTTCAAATTGAGTGAGGTTGCTAACACGTGGGGGATATCCAAGATGTGCTGAACTGTGCAAGGCTGTAGCTTGTTTTGAGATTGCCCCCACCCTAGGGCTCAAGCCTCAAGCTTGTACAAATTTACATATTATTTATAGGAGTCATCCCAGGATGCTTGCAGCTGCAGTAATCTTTTGAAAAGGGCTGGTCCCTGAAATCTTATTCTACTCTTTCTTCGCCTCGTCCGAATAAACACACCATGACGAGATGGATGGACAAATGGATGACAAGATAGATGGATGAATTGATGCTTCACGTCACCATGCCCTTTGCTATATGTAATGAGCACACTTGGCCACCCAAAACCCAAAGTTTTTCTTTGTACAGAACTTTCTCAAGCTCGAGGCCACCATTTACCTCGCACAAAAGTGGGCAAACTTTAGAGACCCTGAAAGTCAATGGATTAAGGGCGTTGGACATAAATAAAGAGGAGAGGTTAACATACTTCGACCTGGGCTCCACATCTAGCCTTAAGCAACAAACGACTCCTTCCTTTTTGCATGGCCTTGGTGCTACTACTTTACAAGAAGGCAGTGTTGTGATAGCATGGTGAATCGTCAAGAATATGACAATTCTTGTATATAGTTTGCTTCAATTTGGCCAAATTAAAAGAAAATTTTAAAGATTCTCTTTTCTTTCAAATACATTGGAAGTGCCCTTATTAGACCTTGCACAATTGTGATTATTTGTCTATTTCATTAGCATGTGATTTCACAAATGTCACTAACCCAACCCCCAATTAAATGGATGTGCATAATCCATTCCACAAGATTTGTCTCATCAGATATGTGAAAAGCAACGATATGATTGTTGTCTTTGGTTGATTGAATTTAGACAAGCAACAACAAACAATTTTTGGACTGAATTTTGACTAAGGTATTATCCTTGATTTGGCTTTCAAACCACTTTCATAGAGGTGTGGTATGTGTGTGTCTAAACATATTCCTTATTAGAATTGTGTTCACATAAGAATTTGGTAAGCAAATCAATTGATTAGTTGAACTGATACTTCTGCCAACGTTATTAAAACGAAGTTGACAATAGATAAAAGTATTGCATGACCAGGAGCCTTATTTCTCCACCTCCAGTTTTGGATACGGCCTACAATCTTGGGAGATTACCCATCTCAGGATGATAAGAAGAAATTTTGATGAGATAAGTTATCTGCCAAAATCTTCACTATCTGGGGTTGTGTGAATTTACCCACTCTGGCTGTGCTGAATACCTTTTACACCATTTGCTAGGATGAATCAACACAGGATGATTGCAACTTCTGAGTACAATACACAGAGCACAGAATGGTGATTTGTTATGATACAATATTCAGATCCAAGGTGGCAACAATGTGTGTTTGCAGTTGTCCTTGTTAGAGAACAGACACATGTTAGGGGATTGCACATAATAGTGATATGGTGGGCAAATTGGACAAAATTGCAGAAAAGAGCACAACTTTGATATGATAATGTAGTGGAACACACAAATCATAAACAAGGTCAAGATCACAATCTCCAGATGAAAATGTTTTAAGATACAGTTCTATATTGGTATAAGCTATGGAAGGTTGATGAACAGTTGGCACAGAAGGGAGTAGGAATTGCAGTCAACACAACTGTGAATTTGAAAGAAGAGTTTTTTAGCTCTTTTTTACCTGTGGGAGTATAGGTTGGGACCAGCATGTTTCATTTCTGCAAAACTTAGCACATATTAAGTGAATTCATGTTGTACAGTCAATTCAAGATGGGGCTGTCTTGCCTCTACAAATTTGCACATAAAATTGGGATCAAGCATAAGAGTCAAGTTTGGAAAAGCATAGGAAAACTAAATTCAAGGAAACCCAGTCAGAACAATAACCTTCCTGCACAACTTATTGAAAATCTGTATTGCTTGACAAATGCCTCCAGATAACTAGCACCATCATCAAATGACTTCAGTGCAGTGGCATTGAAATCAATCGTCTCCCCACATAAACATGTAAGGAGATTTCATATATAAGGAACCGAGAATGCATGTGTCAGTACCAACTGCAGCACTAGTTTCACAGGTAATTGATGTGATGAGAGACTGCAACAAGTGATTGATGAATGATAAAATCCATAGTCTAACCAAAGCAGCACATATGAGGACAATAAGACCAAAGGATCACAAGGAAACAATGTCATTGCAGCAAATATGACAATGATTTAATGATCAATGTGGCCATGTCAGTTCAGCAAATATGAGGAAGCTTAAAACTGAATGGATGATCAGAGGAGATTCTTGCCAATGCAACAAATTTGAGCAAGCTTAAAAACTGAATTGAAATAGCCCAAAAGAAACTTTGCTGCTTGACTCCTCCATAACATGATTCAGCTAAAGACTTGTTAGAAAACTACTACTAAAATCAAGCTGCAACTGTTAAGAAGTAAGTAGAGAAGTGGGGTGGGGTTGGAAGGTAGTCAATACCCGAACCACTACCCTTGCAGAGTGGTGAAGCATGTGCCAACAACAAAGACGCTACTCTTGCATGCAAAGAAGAACACCAGTAAGCAAAGCTGGCTACCATAGCCTCTCTGGCTTGCTGGAGACCTTTGCAACAACAAGAAATTAGCAACCGTACACTCTACTTTACCACGAAGCAAGGGCCATCAGTGGTGGTTCGCTCTTGACTGCACTCCCACACCCATTTTGCATTTTAGCCTTACTTTTTTTGGTCTTTTGAGTTTCCCATGAATTGTTTGCCAACAAAAAAATGGCAGAGCCCTGGATGCCACACCTATCGAATCGGAATGGGGCAGTTATTGTGTAGAAGTAGCAGCAGCCAGTCAGCCAGTACTACTTCTACTACTACTCTCTATGTGTAATGATGATGAGGTTCACACCCTTTTTGTTTTCCCCCCTGAGGAGCACTCAAGATCACGCTCAATGTGAGTACATAGACGATCTTGAAGGCTCCTCAAACAGCCCACCAGTAGCCTGCCAACACAAATTCCCAATCGATCGATTGACCTCCCGTCCAGAATGAAGAGAACCTTTCTTTTTCAGCAAGAAAGAAGAAGGAGAAGGAGAAGGAGAAGAATCTAAGAAGTAATTTCCAACTACTCCAGGGAAAAGGATCCACCGCCTCCATCAACAACAGCCAGCCACCCGCCCGCCCTCACAAGCATGGGTAGTTTTTTTGTCTTTTGATCAAGCATCCTCGCAGTGCAAAGCTGCTTTGATGCGCTGTACAGTGCAGGAGATGAGGTTGTTTACTGTCTCCACGGACTCCAGAGAAAGTCTGGCAGAAGGAATTGTGCTCACAAGGATTTGGAAAGCAACTGTGAGCAAGGAGCCACCAGTGGTACGAGGACTGCTATCTGTCAGCTGACCAGTACTGTCGTGTGATACAATCATCGACGGCGCTCTCGACCGGTTTTCTGGGCCGTCAGGAAGAATGGCGAAACCTGAGGGAAGGAGAGCTACATATGCATGGTGTCCACCTTGTAAGACCAAGTTCATGGCTGGAATATCGACAGGTGCGTAGATGAGTAGAGCGCCAGAGACGTCAGTGCAACTCTCTTGAAGGATGAGCATATTGCTTTGGTTGGCATTCATTGGATTCACACGCAACAGAGAGACACTGTTCCCAGGGTCCTGACCTTTCGCAATGTGGGCCATTTCGGTCACTAGACCGCCGTTGGAGAGAATGTCCCACTCGCTCCGTAGACGCTCGTCTCGCAGAAACTCAAACACGCGCTGTGGTGATACAGGCAGCCACAGTGATGTCGCCGCGCTCAAGACAATACCATGAGGCTCACCCGGGTTGTCCACACTCTTGCGAGTCATCACGCGGACGTCGTCATCTCCGCTGCCTGAGAGAGTAGTCCAAGTGTGCACAGTAGAAGCGCTCACCCCTGCGCAGAAATTGTTCGTCATGCGTTGCGCAAGTTTCAGCATGCTGCGACGTCCATCGGCGCTCGGGACGCCTCCCAAGTCTATGTTCGTGGCCAGTAGACTGGCCAAGCGCTCGCACTGACGCTGTAGAACGGCTACCCATCTCTGCGCCCCGAAAGCCATCCCGCTGTTCACTAGATCTCTGTACATGCGGTGCACAGCTCGGTCGTCGTACTCCATGTGCTCTACTACTGTCACCTTGGAGTAGCCATTTGGGGTGTCTTGGATCAGCATGCCTGAAGGCCGACGACGACAACGCATCAGAGACGGAGGTGGGTTGTCACGTAGACTATCCACAGAAACATCCACCACTGCCCACACACCCTCTGCATGCTGCTTGCAGTATCGAAGGAAGTAGATTTCGCGTGTGGGTACCAAAGGAGAAAGAACTTGAAGCTCGGCGTACATCAACTGTAATGCGCCATTGCGGTTGCCATTGACGCCGGTGGAGAGGACGTCGACGGTAAGAGCTCGGGACACCATGCAAGGAAACACCTCCATCCACTGAGACGAGTCCATGAGCGTTTCGACCAAGCTCACCGCATCGTTCATCACCATGCCTGTCTCTCGGGTGGCTTCTGTCTTCAGACCGTGAGGTCGGAGGCCGATACCTCGAGGGAACTGGCGCATGTACTCGTCGTAGTTCAGCTGCTCCAGCTTGCCGCCATGATCAGGACCTGACAACCACAAAGGCTCATTGGCTTGTGCCATGCCCAGAAGCTCTTCCATGGCTGTAACGGCCAGTTCCACCACCAACGGCTTCTCGGCTTCAGTAAGCCCACCGGGACGAGTGGCAACGTCGACTACAGAGGGACCTTGCGCCACAATGTCCATGGCGCTGCCGGGAGGAGGGCTCGGATGCAGCTGACCAAAGCTGCTGCCACCCACTTGGAGGTCGAGAGACGAGCTGGGAAGCGGCAGTGGGGCGAAAGGAGTAGTAGAAAGGGAGGGCACATGTGTGGGGATGGGTCTACCGAGGTACTTGGCAGCCAAGCTGGTAACACGATCAAGCTCATCCTTCAAGCGACAATTCTCGATGCGCAGTTGTTGCTCGTCCAACGACATCTCTATAGTAGCAGGACCTCCACAATGCTGACAAGTCGGGTTCTTTAACGCTTCGCGCATGAGAATGTTCTCAGAACGCAGCTTGTCGTTTTCCTGACGCAGCAACGAGTTCTCAGCTCGTTCCGTCTGTGCCTTCATCTGCGTACGACGATTTTGAAACCAGAACTTCACCTGACGGGGTTCCAACCCCAACTCTTTACTCAGATGCTGTCGCTGCTTGTCGTCAGGGTGAGGACATTCTTTGAACAGCATTTCCATTTCTTGGATCTGCCGGGGGGTGTGCCGATGGTATCTCTTCTTGCGCGGCGGGTGGTCCGGGTCCTGGTCGTCACCCGAACCACCCTCCATGTTATCACTTCCCGACCGACTTTCATACTCTTCCTCTTTGTTCTTCTGCTGCTGCTGCTCGCTCTCCGCCGTCTGACTGATCTCGCGCTGCCCCACAGCAGCTTCCAGACCCAAGGGAGGTCCTAGTGACAAACTCGGGGAGGTGCTGTAGATCTGCTTCACGCCGGGCCGCGGCAACGTGAGTAGTGGCGGCACTGGACGAGGAGGGGCCATCACACCAGCGTGCATGCCACCTAGTTGATCCGCGAACCCCCCTCTCCCGAGAGTGCCGTTCCCGTTTACTTGGACGGTCACACCTCCCAGCCTCATCCGTCTGAAGCTCAGCTCCCGCCCACACTTCTCTCACAAAACTCCTCCACCCGCCAACCCCCGCACGACTCAACTTCAGCTCACTCCCACCACCACCACCACCATCTCTTGTATAATATCTCTCTCTCTCTCCTCCACGCACCACCCCTACCTATCAGCAGTTGCTGCAATTACGAGTTGTTCCACCAGACCCGCTTCCTTCCTGCCCTCCTTCCTTCCTTCCTCTACCTCTTGCTCAAAGCCCTAAGTTCCCTGCAGGCATCAAGGCACATCAATAATATTCTCCAGCTGCAGGCGCCTAGTGCTACAAACTGACATACACACAATAAACAGACCACTACATGCATGCAGCAGCTGCAGCGAGCGAAGACTAGTAGCGTTGTAAACCTCGAGAACCAAACGCATAAGAACCTTACTCGACTAACAACAAGAGGCACAAATGTGGTTCGTTTCTAGCTCGTCAAAAATGATCGACTGTCATCCCATCGAAGCAAGCAAACATGCATGGAGACATATAACAAAAAATACAAAATTATACAGAGCGATAATACAACGAGGATGACAACGACGACAGCAGCAACAACAACTTCTTGGATTCTGTAAAACCCCAAAACCACTTCACCCGAGTCCACGGCCACTACTAGAGAACCCAGCTGAACTAGAAGCCGATAAGATCAGGGACGAGACTCGACGAAGGGTTTTCGCCAGTGGACCAGGTAACAACTGAGTAGCGTCAAGTTGCAGAACACTAGAACCAACTACCATATAAAGGGGGGGAAAAAAACCAAGCAGACGAACGCACAAGTAGGTAGAGACTTTCTTTTGTTCATAATTTTACTGGACATGGATAGATAGATAGGGTAAGGCTGTAACACGAGAGCGTCGTCGTCGTCCTCCTGCTCTCTCCCTCCTTCCCTCCCTCGCGAGTGTGACTCCCTACTATTGCGACGCAGTGGGAGGAGCAGCAGCAGTAGCAGGAGGCTCGGCCGCGAGACTCGAGCATTTAATGCAATGAATGCGCTCGTCCAGAGAAACCTGGCGAGCGCGGATTTCCTGTACAGCTGCATTTACTATTGCATTAAAGGCCGCCAAACAGGGCCTTCTCGCCTACATTACGCTAAACCCCCTTTCCATGCGACACACCCCCCCCCCCTTCCTCCCCAAAATAAATTTTAGAAAAGAAAAACGAGCAGCTCGCAGTCTTCGACGCCGTCATTTTATTTTTTCCTTTCTTTCTATTCCCGATTAGGGCTACAATAAACTTTGAAACTGCTGCAACAGGCAGCGGCTGCAAAAACAAACCACACCACCAAGCACACAAACACCAAGAATGAAAAGGAATGGGGAGAGAGATAACAACACCACCCATATTAACCAATTATGATCCAAACTTTTTGCATGGGAAGAAGGTAAAGAAATAACCCAAGTCATGCAAACAATTTCATTCCAGTTTTTATTTGGTGGTTTTTGGTCATTGTGAAAATAATTTTTGGTATAGTTTGGCTCTATCAAGCGAAAGTATAAAGAATTCATAATATTGGTTCTTTTTCAATTTGTTAGCTTTTTTGGGAAGATTCTTTAAGTTCGTTTTCTCTAGTAAAGTATGAAAAAAAAATGGGTTGTAGTTTTTGTTGGGGGTTTTTCTTTTTTCCCAATGTTAAGTTAGTTCAAATCTCTTGATGTTGGCTTTCCAAGTGTGCAAAAAGGAAAGAAATTAGGATAAGTTGAGGTTTTTTTCCACTTGAAAAGTTAACTTAAATGTGTGGAAATTGGCTTTACTCAGCAAGAAGGAAAATTGAGGATGCATTGGTGATTCTTTTTTTCCTTTGTTAAGTTATTAGAAATGTGTTGAAGATGGGCTTTACTAGGGACCAGGCAGGAAAATTTAGGATGGGCTACTGGATTCCAGTGTTTAGATGAATGTGTGGGTACTTTGTCATGCAAACAATTCTTTGTGGATCTTAACATGTAAGTAAGTCATTTTGTTGGAGGTGGTGGTGGGGAATGGGAGATGCCAGGATTCAATAAATGCACTTCACATAGTTGAGGATGAAGTTCACTAAGGAAAAGAATCCAATGTAGTGATTATTATGATTCCAGTTGGTTATGTGACTTGTCCATAAACAACATGCTCGCCTATAAGTTCTCAGTTGTAACTTGTTACCGTAGTACTCAAGGGCTTGATTGTCACACATGCATGATGAGCATATCATGTGGATCTTGGATGCCCAACGAAAGAAATATTTAAGCTTAACCTGTGCACACATTAGGCACAAAGTTTTGTTTTCAGTACCTTACCCTAAGGTCAGTTTCATCATTAAATAATCCTCAAAATAGTGAAATGAAAATTTGTGAAAATATAAAGTTGACATGTTGAAAATCATCATAATTTTATCATAGGCTACATTCTGAATAATTTCACTACTCGTATCACAATATTATAGAATATGATGGAAAAATATATAATTTCAAATTTTGAAAACAAATTTATTTTTCGAAAAAAAATATTTATTCATTTTCTCAATGTGGAAATTGACCCTAGGCTATGGTATTGATGAGGATTTAGGTGATAGATAGAGAGTAGACCCAAAAAATTTGATCACCTTTAATATCTTTCCAATGAATATTTCTGCACTCGATATCTCTGCAAGTGTCATTAACACACAACTTGCCTTGCAAAAGTCATCATTTTAAGTCAACATATATATTAAAATACCATGTAGGCTACAGCATAACTTGAAAATTGTTAAAATACAACAATCCCAACAATGTAAAGCAAGGTATCCTTTTCTAAGATGCTATTTGGGCTTCCAACAATGTCCCACACCTGCTCTCAGAAAATAATTTAATGGCAGGAGATATAATGTTGTGGACATGTACTGAATGAAACCAAGTTTGTACTCTTCATCCTTTTGCAATAGCTGATAGTGCTTGCAAAACATGCAAAACAATCAAATCATACAAAGCATTAAGAGGAACATACCAATTATCCAATGGGTCTATGTCCATAATTATCAGTCTCAACTTACACAGAACTAGAAACCAAAAAACAAATTTTGCATACAACCCAACTCAATATATATAAGTGCATATTTTTGGTACACCACAAGGTCCTCCCCAGACACACCCCAGTCAAATATGGTTGCTTTATTGTGCTATTAGTTTCAAGGAAAACTGAAATTTCTTTATGCAAAAATAGCATCACTTTAATAAAATGAGCATTTCTTCCTTTCTGCAAAAGATGATGTGCAATGTCTATGTGAAGTGATGGGGAAGCTGCAATTGATCAATTTCAATCCCTAAGGATGTTACTTACCACTTGAATTCCACTCTTCTTGGTAAGCATAGTGAACAAATGATTAGCTTCACCTTGGAAATTTAGAACCCATCTTTAATTGTTTCTTTTGTTAGCAAAAGTATAGTCAGCATTAATAGTTTGTTTGAAATGCTGGTATATCTTACAATATCGTCAAACATAGGCATTTATATTATCCCATTTCACTTCCCCAAAACAAATGCTAAAACAATGGTTCAATTCAACTTTCAAGCATGCCATGTGTGAAACTTTTTGGGCATTGATCACAAATATAACATTAAAACCATCTCCCAACTTTCACTTACATTCCCAACATTTAATGCACATTAGCACCAATGCCACCATTAGGCGAAATGATGCCTTCAATGGATAACTTCCAAGGAGGACACACTTTTATCATTCCTCCCCCATTTATGCCCTCTCAGGACAAAGATTCCACAAGGTAAGATAACCTTCACTGATTATAATAGTCATTGACATTAGCCAAAGTTAGTGTGATTGGGGCCTGGGAAGCTTGTAAACTCCCCATGATGTGGATTCTTAGTATTTATTCTAGGGTGTGAGTTTTATAATAAATAGTAAAACCCATGGTTGGTAACACATTTTACTACTTTTGGGAAGAGGTTTTGGGGTTGGGGTTGGGGTT
>Ga0209611_10008948_pt1 | contig 15382 bp, 15 predicted proteins | sample S1TSphgellanicum_3_FD_187693 | JGI IMG/M metagenome (GOLD analysis project Ga0209611, IMG submission 187693) | Host-associated microbial communities from peat moss isolated from Minnesota, USA - S1T2_Fc - Sphagnum magellanicum MG (SPAdes) (version 2) | ecosystem: Host-associated > Plants > Peat... | reverse complement strand
AGTCTGTCAAGATGCAACTTTGCCCGGAATGCTATGCAAACCGACTTCGGAATGGCATGCAACTTTGCTCCGGATTGGGGTGCAACTTTGCACCGGAATCACATGCAACTTTGGTCCGGAATACACAGCCAAGAATCGCACGAACTCATAACGACCGTGCTCTAGCGGTTTGTCGGTGCCCAATACCAAATTACCGTCTGCCGTCTAAAAAAGAAAACTACCGTCTACAACGACATTCCAATCAATCTAAAACTTCGACAAGTTCTTATCGACTCTCGCAAGGAAATAGAACAGTTAGAATGGCTTTCAATGACTGGACGTCTAAGCTGTAGACGAGCTCACCTTATTTTTCCCGAAGCATTTAAGCGGCTCAAGCTCAATGGCGCAAAGACTCACAACACTTTAAGACACGCCGGCTTAATCGGTTATCCCAAGGCGGTTTAAACGAATGGTCAAAGCGATTTTGCTAACGTCCCAGTCTTTTGAGACCCTATCGATCTGATCCTCAAAATGATCCAATTCCATAGCAGAAATCTTTTCTGGGAAAAGTTTCCGAATTTCAGACTCCGGCATCAGTAACTCTGCCGCAAAAGCATTGGCCTCGATCTCTTGATAATGAGTTCCAGCTGATGCTTTGCCATCGCGGAAAAAGACTTGCGAACCCTTTTGTCCATCAACAAACACAGGACTCGCTGTACGGTGCAAAAAATAATGACCTAATTCATGAGCGCTAGAAAAATTTCTCCTGACGGCGGAATCATGTGCATTCACCACGATAGATGTAGCGCCAGCTTCACTGGTCACCATCATTCCTGATATCTCAAGTTCCATAGCTTCATTTTTAATACGGATGTGGTGCGCCTCAGCTATTGCTTTTAAATCAACAGGCACGCCACCACCACTTCCTAGCCAGATTCTTTGCGCCAGTTTCTCAGCTTTCGTTTTTGGTGTTGATGGTTTCAAAAGTTACTCCCTGTTGAGGATTACGGACTAACACACGAAGCAGATTTCCGGCGACACCACCTAATTCATTTGCAATCGAATCGCCTACAACTATTGATGATGAAATGCCATCTACTTCAGGAAAAATTTCTACGGGCCTAATCTGCAAAATCACGCAGATCTCGTAAAACACGTGAATAGGCGCATTTTGGTTTCCCGCTTCAATATTGGCTATCGAGGTACGGCTGAGGCCAAGTTGCTTTGCTAACTCCGATTGCGTCATGCCCAAATTTGCCCGCTTGACTTGTATGCGTTTGCCTATTTGGGCATATAGTGAATCTCTGTCAATCGTCATAGCGCAGATTATTGTTGGTTTTCGGGGATCTGTCAACCATATTGACGCTAATTAAAGTTGTTGTCAAGGTGCAATTAGGCTGACATTTGCCGCTTGCAATTTTCATTTGACAAGTCAGCTCGGCTCGCTGATGATCAAAATGGCAGATCCCAAGGAGTTCGAAAATGAATTCGAAAAAATCGTCCTCTAGCTCAAATAGCGGCACCCATACTGTTAACAAAAGCGCCGTAACTGGTCGCTTTGTCTCGAACAAAACGGTTCAAAGCAACCCCAGAACAACGTTTAAACAGACAGTCGCGAACAACTCAAGCTCAACCAAAAAGGGGAAATAGTTCGAGCTTGGCTAGCGGCGAAGAGTGGCGACTTTTCCGATCACCGCGCCGCCCAGTTTTAAAATCACACCGGTTACCTTCAGCAAACTCTAATATCGTGATAAGAGCCTATGCATTCACGAGAAATTCAGTAGAATAGAGGAGTCTGACAATGGTGCGACATGTCCAAACCTGCAAACAAGAGACGAACCACAAAAGTGACAGTGAATCGTAGTACTGTCACTGGTCGTGTTGTGTCGTCAGGCGTCGTCAAAAAAACAGGACCTTCACAAACTGTCGTGAATAAAAACGCCGCCGCTGGTTGCTTTGTGTCTTCTGCCAGCGCAGCTTATCGATATTACGCTAACAACGCATCCGCACGTGAAAAAGCAGTGCAGCGGTTCGAACATCGCGTAACGCCTCCAAAACCAGCATCCTCCCAAAAAACATCTCGGCGCAGTGCTTAGTGTCTGAGTGGGACAAATATAGCGCCATTACAAAAGCGCTGCTCGACCGTTTTGTAACCGGACAGTCGATATCGATATCGTCCGAAAGCTATGACAATAAGCCGTTGAATTTGGGAAGGGCGAAACGAGAAGCAATCACTTATAGCATTCCAAACTCCAAGCTGACGAAACAAATAAGAGAGGCTTGGACGGATGATCGCAGATCGATGCCGAAAGAGGGCATTGTTTTTCCAGATGGTTCGGTACTAACGATCTTATTCGTGGCAAAGGGACTACCTTTCGCGAAATCGCTAAGCCCAATAGCCCATCATATTGCCATCACTGACAGCGCCGGCACTATGATGGGCTATGTAGAAAAATACTCCTATTGTTTCTATCCGAACTCCAGAATTGCTGACAATATCGGTTACTTTCGCTACGACTTCCATGCTGACACAATGGGCGACGGAGATCTCGGCGAACACAGCTACTTCCATTTTCACCGAAATCTAGAAGATGCATTCAGACATCCGACTGGACCTATTCTTGATTATGGGGAGGTGGTCGCAGGTCTAGAAAAGATCCTTGCTCCGAAAGAGCGGCAAGCACGCCTCAAGAAAGTTTTTGAAGAAGGCAATTACGAAGCGCTTTTAATGGACTTGTCCCTAGAAGGAGTCAAGAGAACAAAGGAACAACTCTATACGACAAGGTCCTGGAACGATTTTAGGCATGCAACCAAATATGATGCCTTCTTGCATAAGCATTCTTGAGTCGATCGGAATCGGATGCTTATGCAATCGAGATTGTCTCTAGGTTGTTTTTGCCTTTGGTGCGCTAACACATCGTTCCGATACTTCAATAACCGGCAAATGAATTGGCAGAAAGGTTTGGCGAATGTTGCCTACACACCACAGCGATTGTTTCGTGCGTTCGGATTGCTAAGAAACAAATAGAAGAACCAGAGCATGCACACTCCGGCGCAGGTTACGGTGCAAGGGCACTCGCGCTTTTCACAACGAAACATTGGCATTATCTCCATATCTGACTGTCGAAACGTGGCAGTTCGCATGGATTCTCGTTATCAGCCACCGCCTTGACAAAGAATGTACATTATGTGTACAATATACATTATGATTAGATTAGCCATTTTGAGAGCATTGAATTCTTAGAATTTCTGATTTTTTTGAGTAGATAATTTGAAGTTGAGGCTAAAGATATGAAGACTGTGACTGCGACTGAATTGAAGACAAGGACTAGTGAAGCACTAGCCATGGCTCAAATGGAGCATGTGACCATAGAAAAAAATGGACATGCTGTTGCTGTCATCGTCTCGCAAGCTGACTACGAGAGATTGACGCAGCTTGAGAACGATTATTGGTTAGCTCGGGTAACCCAAGCCGAAGCCAGCGGTTACCTCGGAACGAAGGCTACACAAGCCTTCTTCAAAGAAACGCTAAAGGAAAATGCTAAATCCAGATCTAACAAATGATGCCCTGCGTTTTCTCAAGAAGCGCGATCCCAAGCAGTTCTTGCAGATCTTACAAGCGATAACTCAGCTTTGCGATAACCCACGCCCCACTGATTCGATTCAGATGGAAACAGGTATTTTTCGCAAAGACGTAGGCGAATTTCGTATTATCTACAAATTCGACAATAAGGTTTTGTCCATTGCGGTCATAGGAAACCGCAATGACGGAGCCGCCTATAAAGAGCACGATCGTAAATAGACAGCAAAAATCAGGCATAGCAGATACAAGGCAAAGAGTAAGACTGCGCCTCACCCTTTCAATTGTTTATGTCTCTATACACTTTCAGTAAAGTGCGTCACTAATTCTGATCGTCCTGAATAATTATCCCGAGTGATCACGCCCTCCAGCACCATATGCGGTGAAGTTGTTGGAGAGCGCTCAATGCGGTCAGCGAACTTTGCCATTAGTTTTCGCTAAAGCAGAACCAGGGTGATGGCGGTTCTATATACTTGAGGCATGACTCCAAAAGATAAAAACCTGGCTATAGCCCAGGACATAATTTGGACCGCTTTTGAGACAAATTCAAAGGCTAAGCGCATAAGACTGTCGCAGCAAGCGCTTGAGATTTGCTCGGATTGCGCCGATGCCTACGTTATCCTAGCCGATGATCTTCTGAAAGAAAATAAAGAACGGATCGCCTTCCTTCAAGAGGGTGTGAAAGCAGGTCGTCGTGCGCTGGGTCCAAGATATTTCAAAGATGATGTTGGTCACTTCTGGGGGATTCTTGAAACACGTCCGTACATGCGGGCCTTGAGTGCGCTTGCTTTGTATCTGGACAAAGATGGACAAACAAATGCAGCAATCGAACACTATCTTGAACTCATAAGACTCAATCCGAACGATAACCAAGGAATTCGCTATCTACTAATCCCACTTCTTGTCTCAATCAATAGCTTTAAACAGGCAACAGAGCTTCTAAAACTGTACAAAGAAGACATTGGCGTTTGGGTGCAGTACAGCCGCGTGCTATTACATTTTAAACAGCGCGGCAATACGAAAGTAGCGCGCAAGTCGCTTGATGAGGCAATTTCATGCAATCCACATGTCATTGAATATCTTCTAGCACCGAAATTTAAATCGAACTTGCTTGAGTCTGATTATTACTCGTCCGGAGGGAAGGACGAGGCATATCTGTATGCAAACGACTGGCGACAAGATTGGCATCAAACAAAAGGTGCACTTGAATGGCTTATAGCTTGCTTGATTGAAGGATACCTTAGCAATTCTGGACCAAACAGATTTGGCAGCCAGCAACAGAAGCTAAGTGCTGTGCCCGAACCCGAATAACTGGTTCGACTTTTCGTTGTCACATGCATGCAATAACGTCATAACGATAAAACCCAATGCGCTCTCAAACTTCATCAAAGTAACACCATATATGATACCTCTTCTGGATGTCAATCAAGACCCGTAGTGTCTCTCTCGCCCACTTTCGCCTTTGTCTCTCAGGGTAGTCCAACTAGAATTGATTACTAAGGATCAAAAGAAGGAATAAAGTTTTGGCATCCACACGAAATATCGAAGATGTGATGGAGCCATATCCACTCCATTACCGAAACAGGGTTTCACTCGCTAAGTCGCATCCGGAAGTTGCCATTTATTGGTTACATAAGAAAAACTGTGGCTTTGGACCAGAAGATTTCAGTCATGGTTCCGGAGTAAAAGCATGGTGGTTTTGTCCCAAGGGGTCAGATCATATCTACCAGCAAGTGATTAGCGACAGAGTCAATAGAAACGGAACAAGCTCGTCTAGCTGCCCTTTTTGCGCAGGTGTAAAAGTTTCTGTCACGAACAGTCTTGCATCACTCCATCCCGCACTTGCCAAAGAGTGGGTGACAAAGCTCAACAAAAGTACACCCGATAAGGTGACCTTTGGCTCCAAGCGCAGATGCTGGTGGCAGTGCCATTTGGGACACACCTGGCAAGCAGAAGTGTACAAAAGAACTAGTGGAGCCGGTTGTCCAAGATGCTACGGAGAAACAACAGATCTTAGGAACTACCCAAAGGTACTCAGGCAGTTTGATAGAAACAAAAACAAAGAAATTGATCCGTATCGGTTAACCCACAAAACTAAGGCGTGGTGGCGTTGCCACCGCAGCAAAGATCACGTATGGTATTCAACCTTTTGCAGGGAAGATTACACAGATTTTGGCATTCGCTGTCCTTTTTGTCGAGGGAAAAAAGCGTCAGCCACTAATAACCTTACTTTGAATAAGGCTCTGCTTAAAGAATTTCACCCGACGAAGAACAAGCCACTCAAACCAGAAGACATTACGCTTGGCACTCACAGACGTATTTGGTGGATTTGTCGAAAAGGAAGAGATCACGAATGGCAGGTTTCAGTAAAAGACCGTATTCGATACCGGACCGGTTGCCCATTTTGCACTAATCGACTCGTGTCAGAAACTAATTGCCTGGCAACGCTAAATCCAAAAGCAGCCCGCGAATTCCATCCAGCGAAAAACAAGCCAGCCACCCCGCGCACTGTTATAGCAACTTCGCTAAAACGCTATTGGTGGCAATGTAAAAATGGTCATATCTGGCAACAACGTCCTTATGACAGAACAACAAAAGGAACTCAATGCCGGCTGTGTAGAAGATTGCAATGAGCAGTGTCCGGCTAACCCACGGAAAATGACTCTTATTGGCGGTTATATCGCGATTCTTCCTATAATGAGTTTCCTTTGTGTATTCCACAAAGTTGCATCCCAATCCAGAGCCAAGTTGCAATGGCTGCCAGCCGTTTTCAATGTGAATATGCAACAGCCTTCACTAGATAAAGATCTGCGCAGCGCACCCCCTGCGGCACTGCCGGAAAATCCGAATCAAGGACCCTGTCAATGCTGCGAAGCACCAAAGGCTTGGCGTTTACAGCGGGTGATTCGAATGAGGCTTATTGCCGGGCAGAAAAGGAAGCGCAGCAGACCTACCTAAGCTTGTCGAACTAAAGTCCTCTGGTGTAAATTGAAGTCAGTTTTCAGCAGCAGTTGAAGAGGAACGTTCTGTGTCAGACACTTCAGACGCTTTAGATGATGCAATCAAAGATTACGAGAATAAGCTTTTCGAAGCAGAGCTTCAAGCAAAGGAAAGAATAGGCAGTTCCACGATAGAGAAGTCGAAAGACAAATAAATTGGGAAAGAATTGGAGCTCGTCACGACCTGCGCGACAGCTACTAACTAATAATTACATTTCCTTTTCGAATTCTATGACACAAAAACCCTTCGATGTTAGCAGTACCGAAACTGATAACACACAAGGGCTTTTGCGCGATAACATCTCTGTTTGGAGAAAACCGAGACAAGAAAAATATAGCGGTATTTCGTGGATGTTTTGTGACAAGCAATAATGAAAATCAAAGCGAATTTTTAAAGAAAAAGAGCCTCGAATTATCGAAGCCCTTATCTTTCAATAATTACGAACCTCGAGAGAGCTCTCCAAGCATCGCGTTGTTCCAAATATGGTGCCCTACATAGTTGTCAGGCGAACCGGTCATCATCTCGTAGTTGAGATAGATGTTGTTTGCATCAAGCACAGCATCTTTCAAGTACCTATCCTGTCCCCAGACCAATCGGTTATAGCGAGCGCTATTGTTAGACCACCACTTCCTTGCAAAATTCTTTTGAGATTCAAAGGGAACTGCAGTCCTTTCAGATGGATCATCATGCCCTAACAATATTTGTTCTGAACTTCCCTGAGATTGATTGGCTTGATAATTGTCCCAGCCACCACCATTTTGTGTAATGAAGTCATGCAGGGCCTGAGCAAATTGAGCTTGTTTTATTGGGTCTTCATTTACGTAATCGCTCGTCAATGAAACATTGTTGTCTTTAATTCGAACGAACAAAGCTCCGCCAACATGACCACGATAATTCGTCAATTTGTCAGCATAAGTTCTTTGGTTAGTTGTAATTGTATAAACGCTTCCGCGCATCGCATTTAACAGACTCTGATAAGAGCCGTCATAAGCAAAGCTTGGAACATAGCCGTTTAGTGCAACGGCCAAGCTAATAGCAAGGCCGAATATCCCATTGACTTTCATTCTTTTCTCCTTGCAGCAATTAATGCTGCCTTTGTGTTGAATTTAAAAACTAGTTGCTGCCACCGCAGTTTTTGAGGCTCGTGACAATAAAAGAAAAGGTGAGCATCGCAAGGAAAGCTTTGCCAGCAAGTTTGCTGTAACCCCAACGTTTTGATTCTGCTTCTTTGACTTTCGCTTCCCATTCCATCTGAGACTTGGCTTCAGCTGCATCGCGCTTCATCTGCTCTTCTTGAGCACGTTCGGCTTCTTCATCACGGGGTCGTGTTCTTGTCCGGGTAGTCTCGGAATTAGAATTGTTAGTCGATTCAGTCACTTCTGGCTTGCACTGACAGAAGCCATTACTTTGATGATGTCCGTCTTGAAAGTGCGCTTCTAAAAGATCCTGGGCCGCGTTTATCTTGCGCAGCTCTTCTTCAGCATCATGCTTTCCATTTCCTGATGGCATCCTGTCAGGGTGCCACACCATAACAAGGCATTTGTACCTTGCCTTTATTTCTTCAAGGTTGCTTCCAGGAGTTAGCCCCAGAGCTCCATATGCTTCATGTAGTTTGTTCATCTCTTGCACCGATTTGTTTTCCAAAGGACATGCAAACGCCGTTCAGAAGCGGGGTGTTACCCGTCACCAAACAATTCTTCTCTTTATTTCTTTTCGACTTAATCGGGTAAAGCCTAGAAGTCGGACGGTATTGAATTCAGGATGCCGTGACCATCTTGCAACTTGTGCCTGTGTCACATTGGAACAGTAATGGAGGCAGCGTGGCAAAAGTGTGAATCCAGATCGCACTTACCACTTTTAATTACCTAGCTTTGCCCACTCATACTTTTTAATACATCGCCAGCAAAGCAAACAAGCGCATATCCCGTTGCGCCAACAAGCCACCAAGGTGGCGCTGGTAATTTGACGGGGAATCCTTCAGAAACGGTAGTGCCCTTTCCAACACGGTCTTCAAAAGCTTTTTCAACTTCATCAATTAATGGATCACAAGCATAATCACCGTCAGATCCTTCGCCTCTTGGTTCAAAATCAAATTGCACAACCGCTTTGCCACTGTCTTCTTTGAAGGAGACTGACATTCTTAGCAGGCGTCGCATTCTTTCAGTTGAATGTTTACCTGTTGCTGCAGCCACGATGTTGAATTCTTCATCGGTATATTGCAGATCGGCTACCAAACGTTTGGCTTGGGTATCAGCTGTGATCACATGCCAACGATCTCCGAATCGGTAGACAGTCTCTCGTAACATCTCATGCAGCTGTTCAAAAACATCAGCCGAGCTTTTGTCATACGCCTTTGCAGGTGGGTGCAAGAAATTCAGTCGCTGGACAGCACCTTTGTGAAAAAAGGGCCATGCAGCCCAAATGGCAGCAACCAAACCAGGCATGTCGCCAGAATGTGCATTGCCTGTAGCGTTATGACAAACAACTTCTACAAACAAGAACGCAATCGCTCCAGCTATTAGTCCAACGAGTCCCATGATTAACCCCCTTTGATTAAAATGGCGGATCAAATAAACCGTCTGTTTCATCGGATTCCTCATCCTCGTTAGAATCGTTTTTTGTTGGCGGTTCAGAACGAGGGCGTACTTCCGCATCACTGCGGCTAGAATTCTCTTCACTTGCTTTCTCAGGCTTCTCTAGCGTCTCCCACTGTTTTTGCCAGTTTGGCTTCGCCTTTTCTTCGTTACAGGCTCTTGTCAGTTCTTCACTCACTTCAAGAATTCGTCTTGGCGGTGGTGGTATTTTTGTTGCGTATTCAAAGTCCTGCCACTTATAACAATCAAGCAGTATTGGCGGTGTTGAAGGTGTCTGGACGATCGCTTTTGTTGTATCGAGCGTTAGGACTTCACTTGGCTCCATAAGAGGACGTCCGAATTCCCGTTCGTTTATTTGTCCGGAGCTTGTCGCTTTGCGATCGACAACTGTCTTGGTACCAAGCGCTTGACTAATGTCGCGAGCCGTTTGAAAGTCACGCGGACGAAGTGAAATAGTCGTGCCCAGCATGTCCATCAAAATGCTCGCTTCGTCTCGACCATAAACTTTGATCGGCTGTTTATTGCTTTGAATTCCGATCATGACTGGTATATGCCTGTGCCTGATGATCGTCAGAGCCTCAGCAAAGCGAGGAATCCGATTGAACTGCATAAGCTCATCAAGAGTTAGATGGATGCCGTATTTAAACTCTTTATCTAGCGTCATTTTGAGCAAGAAATTGAACATCAAAACAGCAAGCGGCTTCAGTCGTTCTTTGTGCGCCGGCACGGCCAGATAGAAAGTGAACTTCTCGTTTGGAAGTGCCTTCACATCAAAATCAGTCGTGCTTGTTAGAGCTGCAATTCGGGGATTGACCCACAAATTCAATCGACTCATTAGTCCAGAAATAACACCATTTCTAAATCCTTCAGAGGACACCCGAAAGAAAGCCATGTATTCATCGCGTGCTTCTGAATAAACGCTATTCATGAGCATCATGCCAATCCCGTTCGCACCCAGCCGTAAGACTTTTCTTACGTGACCCAAGTCAGTTTTTTCACCGTAAGCCCAAATAAGCATCGCCGTTAAAAGGTGCCTTTCGCTTGTTGGCCAGATGGGATCTCCGCCATATTGCTTTTCAAGACTTGTGTTCTCAACGATAAGATCGGCCATGTCTTGTGCATTGTTAACCGTTGATGCAAGTTCAACCGGATTGAATCGAACCGATGAAAGATCATCTGGGTTGAAGTAATAGATCTTGTGACCATGCGCAGCTTTCCATCCAGCTGTCTTGGTATAGATATCAGGAGGTTCATCGCCAGCAGTTGCTTCTGTGACGATTGCACTTGTATCCAACCGCATTACTTCTTGCGGAATGATGAAGCGCGAAGTTTTGCCGCTTCCTGTTGGGCCGCGTAACAAGCAATGCATGTCCGTATCGGATTGAGAAGAGGCAATGATAGAGCCGTTTGGACCCGGCCCAAGAATAAGTCGTCTTGAATGTGGCTTGTCCACAATGTATCCAGCGTTCTCGATATCTTGAGGCTTAGCCCATCGTGCTGCACCATATTGATTTGAAGTTCCTTCGTCCTCGAGTTTCCTCAATAAGAGAGCATGTTTGTCGATAGAGTTAAGAATGTGATCGCAACGAAGTCGGCACTGTTCGCGATTGCCGGAACCAGAAGATTCAGCAACAGAAACTGTAACTTCAGCGCCATCTGTTGCTTTACGCCAGGTTATTTCAACGTCAAATTCGTATCTGAAAACAAGCCTGCCACTGTCTCTTCGATCAGTCTTTTCCTCATACGCCGTTATCGTTCTCAACTTGTCATTTACAGCTTTTATTCTGTAACCAAGAGTGTTTAGTGAAGTAATAGCTAACTCGGCTATGCGATCGAAAGGCGCATCAAAGCAATCCGTTAACTTCACATGGGGTCTTGATTGTTTATTCTCTTGCATTGTTATCTCTCGTTGCCCATGAAGTCTCTGTCAGTGTGACGTTCTATCTCTGAGTCATCAAATGTTTGTCTTCGACCACCAAGAAGGTCCATGCGAACATCAGTCACTTCGCTATCGTTTGCATCTTCTCTTCTAGGATGATCATCATCAGTTGGACTGCTATCTGAATGCGGTAAGTCGATAGTCGGCTCTTGCTCTGGCACGCTAGGAGCATTGTTTGCACTCAAAATTTCTATCTCGCTAATTTCGCGATCGATAGAGCGGTCTTTACCCAGAGAGGTCCAGGGCATTTCACAGCTTTCAAGGACCTTGTCGATCTTTGCTTCGTAATCAGTTTTGGGATCGGCAAACTTCATCTGCGCAAGTTCTCTTTGCGCCCAATCAGAATTCTCCGGCTGGTGTTCAGCTATTTCCTCCAGGCGTTGCGAACGCATGGAGTTTGTATAAGTCTCGTGGTAATCGGACATGCGACCTTGTTGTTCTAGAATTCGTTGATGACCCCGTACAGATCTTGGAATTGCACCAGCATCAGGACGAAGAGCTCTACTCATATCCTCTTCGAATTTCTTGAAGTCTTCGTAATCCTGGTAGTCTCTTAAGCCGCGGGCTTCCTTCTCGTAAAAGTCATCGCCAGCTCGGTTCTTTACACCAATCCAGGTCCACATCTTGTCGTAGAGATCCGGACGAATAAAGAGCTCGGTCTCTTTTAGATAGGCATTTAGTTCGAGCAACTCTTTGCGATCGCTGAACTTCGAATAAATATTGTCGTTTGCGTAGATCTTTTCATCGTTGGGCAATTCGCGGACTGCCTCGTCCTTATCCCAATCCTCTTTTGCAATCAGCTTTGCGCTATCTCTCTCTCGCTTTGCTTCGAGTTCTTTAAATAAATCCGGATTAGCAAAGAGTTCTTTGAAATCTCTGTCACCGCGCCTGTCATATGCTTCTCGCGTAGTTAGATCGTGAAGTTCGCGATCCAGATAACGATCAAGGTGGTGCTCTCGTTCTAGATAACGGTCGCCTGCCTTCTCAACATGGCGCATGTCCTTAAGGCTTAGTCGAACATCCCTGCCATTTAGATCGCGTCCCATAACGCAAAGGTGAACGTGCTCGTGGCTCGTGTTCTTGTGAATCAACCCTTTCCAATCAAGTTCTTGTCCTTTTTGTCTCGACAGCTCATCCATTACTTCGCGAGTGTACTCGCGCAGATCAATACCGTTAATACCAGGCGAAAGTACAATTGTGTGCATCGCTACACCCCGGCCGTCCCAGTCTTCTAAATCTTTGCGAAGTTCTACACCAAGCACCTTGTCACGGTCTTTATCAAAGAACGAGCGCGCTGGTTCAGTACGATCTTTATCGTCGCCGGCACGATACTGGATGTACTTGATGTGGGCTTTTCCTTTCGCCACGCCCTGTCGCCCTTTTATAAATCGGTGCTTGGTTATGCTTCTCATTACGCACCAAGTTCCTTAATCTCTTGTTCTTGCTGCGAAATCTTATTGCGCAACCTGCTTACTGCTCGGCTGTAATGCTTAGCCCAGATCTCATCGCGTGTTTCTTGCGGCAGGTTGTTATACGCTAGGTAATAAATGGTGCCGATATCAAGACATGCACGCGCTTGCATCTTCGTCATTCGATCGATTCCGTTCTTGATCAACTTTTCCAATTTGGTTTCGCGATCGCCAACGAGCTCGTTTTCTTTTCGATCGAGATAGTCTCGAACTGCATCACGCAAAATCTCGGCTTTAGGCTTTCCTTCCAGACGCCAGAGCCTGTCAAACCGCTCATAGTCCTCCGGATACAGTCTTGTTTCTAAGGTCTGGTTCCTTGAAACTTTCCTTTTTACTGGTTTGTCGCCAGGTTCACTTTTTGGTTTTGAAGACATAGCAGTACCTCACGTTCAAGAGATCATTTCTCTTGCACTGCACAGTATTTTTCTTTTTTGATCCGCCTTTAAGCGGGTAAACCCTAAAAGACGGCCGGGAGGAAACATGGGTCATCTTGCATCTTTTGCATTCAATGCCCTCATGTCGAAAAGGAGAGTAATTTAGGTTGCGTGACAGAAATGTGAATGCTGAAAACTACTAATCACGATTAATCTGTTGGTTTTGAGAGAAGTGGCTCGAATGCGGCTAGCAAAGCCATTTTACGAAATTTTATGCACTTCGATAACACCAAGCGAAAGCTTTTTTTGACACAAATCTCACAGATAACTTGCCGTAACTTTCAAAAAAGGGACGGGTCGCAATATCAAATCTCTTTTGTCGTTTAAAAATCGTGCCGGCAATAAAAAGACTCTTGGAATCGATTCTTTATAAACAAGCACAACAAGAGTGACTATAATCTCGAGGTCAATTTCCTAACGAGGGAAAAGTATGGCTGCACCAAAGATTGGTATTTACGCTGGAGATCCGCTAAACCCAGAACGAATCCGCACAGAGGGTGATCGTATTAAAGCGGCAGGTTGGACAACAATCATAGTTTCACTCTTCCACGTTAGTGATACTCGGCAAAATCTTCCCGATGGAAGCATGATTTATTTTAATGACATCCCAATTATTACTTTGGGTCAACCAGCAACACCCTACAAAGGGTGGAACAAAGCTTTGCTTCAATTAAAAGAAAACAGCAGTATCGAGAAAATCTATTTGTCGTTTGGGGGTGGTCCTCCGGTTCGAGACTTCCAAACGATACGGGATATTTATAACGTCAATAATACGTTCGACGCTACGATGCTGAAAAGGAATCTCGAGGCTCTTCGCGATTTGCTTCCAGATATAGATGGCATCGATATGGACTGTGAAGAAACCTACGAACGAGCATCTTTTGTCGCCTTTTGTAAGCTGATGGACTCTCTTGGCTATCGACTCACCTTTGCACCATATCAAGAACAAAAATTTTGGATAGATGCGTTAATAGATTTGCAATCCTTACCCGGTGTTGTGGAGCGAATCAACCTACAACTTGGTGCCTATGATCCGCAAGACTGGGTGACGCAGTTCAAAAGTGCCGGCTTTGACACAACTAATTTTTTCCTCTCCGGTGACTTGTCGGCTTATTACGATCCGCATCCGGACGGGCTTCCCCCAGGTTGGTATGGAAGTTGTCCAAGTACCGTGACAGAAAATCTAATAAGCCGCAGAAAAAACATTGAAACAAGTATAGCTGGTGGATTCATCTGGAACTTGGACAACATACTCAATCCTGATTGGACAAAAGAACATGGCTTTGGTTGTGGGGGAACCCAGTTTCGGACCATGGAAGAGTACGTTAGTGCCATTACCGCTGGGATGGTGCAAGGAGCAGCCGTTACATAACTCGTTTTACGGTGGTGCTAAATGCGGTGCCCCCATAAATAAGGCATTCCACAACTTGGGCCGGGCACCAAAGGCTCATGCTATGAGCACGTAGCACCACATCCGGTTTTTGCACATGAAAAAATAGAGCTTGGGCCGGGTCCTAAACGCCCATCCCATGCGGCATTAACTAAATGTGGACTTTTTCCTTCACCCTGCCTTACTTCGTAAGGCGCACGTCGTGCGGAGCCCCTCCCGGGGGCGTAGCGCGGCGGAAGCCTGCAGAAGTCGCGACATTTCGTGACAGCGAAGGTGACTGCCGCGTTAGTGGCAGTCGACGTAGCGGCAGTCAGGGCGACCACGGCGCCCGTGCGCGAAGCGCACACCCACAAAGGTGCCATAGGCACCGTCCAACAAAAAAATTCGTGCGCTCGTCAGAGCGCTAATTCAATTAACCAAAATCAAAAACACGCACCAGCAAATTTCGTGGGCGAACTACTTTTAAAACCTCACCAAACACCTCCAACTCCTTTTTCCATTTCAATTTCTTCCAGCTCGCAAGGTAGTTAGTCCAACTATCACTAAAAAACAAATTGAAGGGCAGGTAGAAAGTACTCAAGTGGTGGCAGCTAAAATATATATCTAGGAGATGCCGAAGGCACCTTAGAAAACGCAGCTAAAAAATTAAAACAATGCGCCGCAGGCATTTCACCTGCAGCGCATTGCTAATTCGCCAGTCTCAGAAGATCCTCAGATGTTGGTTGATGCGCCCGATTATTTGGTGCAGCTCTGCCATTGTCTTTTGGTCCGTTCCGCTCGATGCGATTTTGTCTGACAGGTTTGCGATCCACTCCAACGCGCAGCCATCACATTCCATACCGCCCCTTTCCTTTTCGCACTCGTGAGAGTTCTTTGCCCAATCTCTCATCTCAACAGCGCTTTCGGTTAGCCATCTTTGCGGGTTAGTCATTGTCATCATTTTGCGATCCTCTCGTTCCGGCTCGTTGCCGGGTGCCCCCTTCCCATCGAAAAGGAA
>Ga0209611_10008947_pt1 | contig 15384 bp, 11 predicted proteins | sample S1TSphgellanicum_3_FD_187693 | JGI IMG/M metagenome (GOLD analysis project Ga0209611, IMG submission 187693) | Host-associated microbial communities from peat moss isolated from Minnesota, USA - S1T2_Fc - Sphagnum magellanicum MG (SPAdes) (version 2) | ecosystem: Host-associated > Plants > Peat... | reverse complement strand
ATAGAGTTAGGATTAATTTATTTTCTTAGTTTATTCCTTTTAATGTCATTTTTGGGTAATTTTTTCTTTCTTAAAGAATGGAACAAGTGACTTTGCCACGAGAGGTTTTGTCTTCAAAATAAGGTATTACATTTAATGTTCTACTATGAACTCAAGTTATATTGGATGAAAGTTTGTTGGCTTTATGAAAGATCATAATTATTTTCTTTACATGTATACTAGAAAATAAAGTTTTATAACCATCTTAGAATTCATTGTACATGTTTAAAAATTGAAAACATAGTCCCATTGTCTTTTCTTTAACCATAAAAGTGAATATAAAGTTGTGATTAATTATATTGTTTAACAAAATCAAAGTTTTTCAAACTTGGATAATGTAAAAAAAATTTAACAATGTACATGAAGTATTTCAATGTTTGAAATAAACATCAATATTGAATCAATATAATTTACACGGAAAGATTTTTATTTTTGGTCTCATTTTCATTTTGAAGTTTGAGAATTTGGCATTTTTTATATTTGTTTTTGTCACATTTTTTGTTTACGTTTTCCATGAAAGGTGTGTTGTTATGATGTTTGATGGGTATACATGTGGATAGAATAATCATTCAATTATTTTTTGTCTAAGTATTGATATTTATGATTTTTTTGCACATGGTCCATGAAAAAAAATGTAAAATTGTAAATTCAAGCCACAAGGTGCCAACATTTTGGGAGTAATTAATTAGGTGGAAAATGCAACATTTATGTGCATATTTTCACAAACATTACACTTTAAATAAATGGAAACATTAATGGTTTTTTGTTATACATTGGAAGTGTGTTTAGTAATTTGAATGCAATATAAATCAATTTGTGAAAATCTGACCAATATGCTTTTATTACACCAAATTTGCATTCATTTCCAAGGACATTTGCCCATATATGGTTTAATTGAGATCTAGTTTTTGTGGTGTTTTCACTAAATTGTGATTTTAATTGGATTTATCCATGAAATATAATAGTTCTTATTTTTTTTTTGGTTGGTTATTGTTTTTTAAAATGTCAACATTAAAATTTCCCATAATGATCTTGGACAATGTTTAGCAGATTATTGAATTATAGTTTGAAAATTGTTTAAAAATGTAAAAATTGAACGTGAATAACTCTATACACACATATATATTGTTTTTTGTGTATTAGTATTAAAAGTTGCTACTATATATTCTAAACCATCACTAGTTATTGTATTGAAGGAATCCAAGTGCATGTGTATGTCATACATCATCATTAACCCATGGCCATCATGGATTGAAATATATTAATACTTCGATAAATGTGCACATCTGTTGATGCATGGTGTATTGTTATTTCTAAAAAAATAAGATATGAGACATTTGAAGGTTATGATCATGATTGATATAATCGTAATGTTAGCGTAAGTTGTACTCAAGGCTTTGATAATTACATGAGAATTATGTAAGTTTTTTAATTGGAATTAATGGTATCCAAGTTGCAATTGTTTTCAATCTATTCATTTCTACATGCGCTTTTGGATTCGCATAAAAATTTTCATGTTGGAGAAAAGTTAACAAAAATAAATTTTCTTTTGTTTGAATGTGGGATAATGTTGTATATGTTAACCCATGTTTTTTAATGTTAGTGGGATCAAAAACCAATTCATCTAGTGATAATTCTTGAGAACGATGAATGGTTTTTACTACCACAAGTTGAATTGGAAATTGAATCCTTGTTATGATAAATGAGTGGGATTTATCCAACTTTTATATCTTTGATAATAAATTCAATTGGTGTCCATTTTGATTCAATGTTATTGTCATGATAATGATTATATATATTTTTTGTTAGTGTTCCAATTTTAGAAATCTGAAAGATTATCCATATAATGGTTTTTTCACAATATGTTGTTGATGTTTTAAAAATGCCATCAACTCCATTCACAAGACCATCAGAGGTTGCATAATTACCAACACATAATTCAACCAACATATATACATATAAATTATATGATGCAAACTTGCAATTTTGCTCAGATCATTTGAAGGCTTCTAAGATGGTGGACATGATTGAAGGTTGATGTCCATTTTTTTGAAAATAAACGTGGGATCTAATGTGTTAATGAACACATTTTCATTGTGTTTTTGCATAAGTTTATTTGTATAAAATAAATATGGAATAGTAAAATTGTCGGATGGTTGTTAATTACAAATTAGAATTATAAATTCAATATCCTTTGTATTTTTTGTTATAGTATGAAATTTGTTCAAAGTTTGTATAAAGACCATATCAGACTATTGCATAACTTTATTTTGTTCATAACATTGGACATATGTTTACCAAAAATTCGATGCTAGTGCATTAACATTATCTTTTATATTTTAAAAGATCCAATTATTTTTCACATGGGGTGTTTATAGAAATCACATGTCATGATAACATCAACACCACCAAATTTTTTGTTTTAAATGTGTTTTATGGATCTTAGCTTACTATTTATAACATTAAACATTTTAACACCAACAATTGATATTTCATCTATCACAACAAGTTGTAATTGTTCATATTAACATGTAAGCCTATTTAATGAATTTGATGATAAATTTCATAAACTAGATAAGGATTGTCGAATAGGTACGTATAATGCTGAATGTATTGTTAAACTGTCAATATTGAAGACAACTTTACATGTTGATGCCCTAAATAAAACCTTGGTTTTTATTAAATAAGAAGATATGTCTCTATTGTATAATCATAATAATCCTTGAATTATGACTTTTAATGTAAAAGTTTTACCAATTCCATCACCCCTGTCAAAAATAAACATTTTGGTGTATCAAGGTATGATTATTTTCTATGCATAACATCATCAAAATATTAATCTTTGTTCTTCATTTAATTATCTAAATAAAGCACGATATAAAATTATTCCATCAACATGGAACATGATGATTTTGTGAAATTTTCATCTTTTAGAAATTGTAATTTATGGTTTGATCCATTACATGATTGAATAACAAAGTCAGATCGCAAATCATAGTGCTCAATATTGATTATGTTTGTTATAAAAATTGTAGGATGTGGATCATTTATTTCATCATTTATATCATTAATCCAAATGTTAGTTGAATGTAATGGTTTGATTTTGAATCTATTGATTCATCCATTTTTTTAATATTTGGATATCACATTTGGTAGTTGAAAATAGATTTAATCTTTAAAATGTCATCATGTTGTTGACAATATGCGCCATGTCAAATTACATTTGTTCCCAATTGGGAATTTTCTAAATTTCGAAATGGTGAATACAATAAAAGTTGTTATCTTGACCAATTTTCAATATTTTTATATTTATTATAATTTACAAATCGAATAATTTAGGGTTTACGATGTTTTGAAATCTTATTTTTTTAATGTTATGGAAATAATTAAACTTTATTAATAATAATGATTTCTATTGATTAGGATGATTAATATATTTGTTTATGATTGATGAACACATTATATTAGTTGAATTTGGTTTCAATTCATTTAATGCAACTTGTGATTTTTACACAAAAACACGTTATTTAGAAATAGAAATATTTATGAATTGAAATGTTCAAAATGAATGATATAATGGTAAAGAAAGCACAAGGTAAGCAACAAGTTGAACAACCATTTGTTGGGCATTAAAAAAAACATTACCTAACTTTTGAATTTTTGTATTTGCATCTATATTATTTGCAATGCATTTTTTTTATGATAGAATGTAATTATAATGTTACTAATTTATCTATTTTTGTCATTTATGATGTGCAATATGTTGTAGTTGCATATGGGTCCAAAATAAATTGAATATTTGTATTTGCAAACCACAAATACACAACACGTATATTAAATGCATTAATTTTTATGTTTTTAAAAGTTTGTTTGAAAAACATGCGTGGCTTTGTTAATTTATTTTTCAAACTTAATATATGTGTAATTTCATCAAGGTTTAAAGAATTTAAATATTCAGAAAATGATATATCATCATTTTTTTTCAAATCTTTGAAAAAAGAATTTTTTTGTTTGCTTTTGTTTGGAGGTATTGTTGTGAAAATGGATAATTTTCATTTATTTGAAGAGGTTTTAAATTTTTTATTTCATGGATAGGAGGCAAAGGATAATGAAATCTACAAACAACATGGTTTTTTTCTTACATGTACGTGTGTGTCATGTTGTTTTGCATTTTATAATGGGTTTGATAATAATTATGATACATCACAAAAAATATAGATGTTTATAAAATTTTCAATTTTTCCATACATAGGTGCATTTTTTTATCCATAAAAGTCCATGGTCATGTTTGTTCCCACAATTTTGGAATTCAATGACAAAAAAAATAGAAATATACCCAAAAAAATAATGATATTTTGGGATAAGTTTATGAAAATAATATGTTCTATGATTATAATATCTTGCACATGTGATAAGGTCAATTTGTATTAATTCTACCATATGAATAGATTGGAGGTCTTTTATTTTATTTAGGAGATTTAATCTTGAAACATGTAATGCGTGTAAAGCTTTAATGAGAGGATCCCATAATCTTTTAGCTTATGTAAAAATGACAAAGGACGTTAAAAGATCAAGTTGTCGAATCATTGTAAACAATTTTTTTCATAACCTTTCAAAATAATTAGGAAAATTATGCAAACCTTTCAAATCACAATAACTTAAGTATGATTTGAAGATATTATCTAAATTTGATTTATTTCGTACTTGATAAGCTTTAAAAGTTTTACCACATTTTTCCTTTTCATATTTGCACCTAACCAAAACCTAACTTTTTGGATGGAAACTTTAGCAGCTTTAAGAAAAAGTTTAAAATATTTGTTGAAAAAACCCCAGATTTATGAAGTAATTTCCATTGAACTATTTGTTGATATGAAAAACCTTTAGAAAATTGTCAAGGTTGCCCATAAAACAATGTTAGAAATTTTAGTTTTTCTGAATCTTTATCTTTATATAAACCTAAAAAGTGAAAGTCTTAATTTGAGGTAATAGAACATATAATATTTTCATAATCCATTATTTTTAGAACATTAAAAAAATTATGTATCATTGAATATGGTATTAAATATTATTTGGTATTTGATATAAAGGTGGTTTATTTTCACTAATATTACGTAAACAACTTGTACATATGTACAATGTTGATCTAAATTTTATTTGAATTTGAAAATATAAGGAAAGTTGTTTTGACAATTAATTTGAAAAACATATAAGTTGTTTTTAAAAACATAACTTTCATTAGATTTAAATGCATCCTAGTTCACTCTAGGTTTCATTAAATTTTGAGTGAATTTGGACATTTTTACCATCATGAAACTAATCATCCCCAAGTGAATGGGGACCAGTTACTACAGACATTGAATTAGTCCTAATGAAATACAAATTTACCAAGCCATTTCATTTACTATCTAATTAACTAGTCAACATGAAAAACAATTAAATTTTAATTATTTAATAGTTAATGTAATATTTAATATTATTGATAACCTAATTACTCACTTACTTTAAGGAACTACATAAGAGAATATTAACCCACCATTGTTAATCACAAACACACCACTTATAAGGTTTGATCCTTTCACCTTTAGGATGCAAACAAACACCCTTACCATCAAGCCACCACACTTATTCTGACAATATGTTACAATACATTTTATTTATCAAATATTTCATTTTAAACATTATAAAACATAAATTTTGAAAATTCATATCTTATTAAGATTTTGTCCAAATGAAATGATTAAAATTTAATTAATTTTTTTCAATAATGTACATAATTACATTTATTTCCTTTTGAGAATGTAAAATCATTTGAATAATTTTTAAAAAATTATCATTATTCAATATCATTTTAATGACCATTTTTTTGGAAAAAAAATAGTTTACTAAATGGATAAAATTTTGCTAATATAATAATACTACCTATGTTAGGCTATTTTCAACTATTTTGAGATTATTTTTCATTATTTTAACTTAATTCACCATACATTATTTAAGGCTATTTATAGATATTCTTAATTTCTTTTATTATTTTTAGTTAGTTCACCTTAATTTACTTTCGATTATTTTAATTAAGTTATTTTTGGTTATTTCATGTTACTTTTGACTATTTTAGTTTATTTCACTTCAAGTTATTTTCAACTATTGTAAGTTTGTTTGGTTATTTTATGTTTTTTTGGCTATTGTAAGTTATTTCACTTTAAATTATTTGTAACTATTATAAATTATTTTTGGTTATGTTAAGTTATTTCATCTTAGGTTATTTTCAGTTCTGTGAAGTTATTGTTGGTTATTTTTGACTATTAAGGCTATAAAAAAAAATAGTCGCAAAAGACATTTTTAGTCGCTTAAGACAAGTCGAAAAATGGGGTTTTTCTTCTAGTGGTTATTATAAATTATTTTTAATAAATTATTTTTGATTATTTGAAGTTATTTTACTTTAAATAATTATACTATGTTTTAGATTACTTTAAATTGTTATACTTAGGATTAAATAACTTATAATAACATAAAGTAAAAAACCTATAATAAGATAACCAGAATACCTTAAAGTAAAATAACTTATAATAGTTTAAGGTATAATAATTTATAATAACTTGGGATATAAATTAGAATAATTAAGATAACTTAAAATAATATAGGGTATGTCATAAAATAGCATAAGGTATTTAAAACAACATAAAAATAAACCTATTTACCATAGTAAATTATAATAATGAATTATGTCAACTAGTAGTGAAACACGATGTTTATATAAAAAAATTATAATAAAATAATTTTAACCAGGGTGAAATCAATAAAGTGCAATGAACTTATTTCATTTATAAAATCCCATAGTGTTTTAGGTTAGTGAACCACATCCCACTTTTTTAGTAATGCTTTCACAACTAAAACATGGAATTATGGAAACATCTTGGATTTGTTTATTATAAATGTCAATGTGTATTGAATTATGTGTATTTTTCTTTATATTAAAATTATGTTCTATTTTATTTGATTTGACATCATGTTTTGCAAAAAGTTGTGTGAAAATTGGTTTTTAATTTTTTTCTAGAGTGCGTTGAACTTATGATGATTGAACTTTTTCATTTATGAAATATTCATGTGATTTATTATTATAATAATATATATATTTCATGTGAATCATAATTTGTGATTTTGTTCTTTTAATATTTGGAAACATGTTAATAAATTTAAATGTTTTTGCATAATAAATTAGATTTGGACAAACCTCCAATAATTAAAAAAATTGTGCCCAATAAAAAATAAACTATATATATATATATATATATATTACATTAAGCTCAATAATCAGATGGGAGTGTCCATTTGAATTTTGGGATTTTTTAATTTTTTGATAAGGGGAATTGAAGTGAAAGGATTAAACAAAATCTCATTAACACGATCATTTGTGTTTTTTTTCAAAATAAATTGTAAGTATTGAATATGATTTCTAATTTTTTAAAGATAATATTTGTATTACAAGAAGTGTTAAACAATGAAACAATATATCCCAATGATGAATCCCAATTATTTTTCAAAATATCCATTAATACATAATCAAAATTTTCATTCCAATAAAAACATGTTAATTGCATTAATTGAATAGGAGGTTGTTGCATCACTAATTCCAAAAGAGATCGAAAATCATTTAAATCTATGCTAACTTTGGAATTATTAACTTGAAAAATAGGCGAAGACCTAAATAGACCATTTACATATTGAATTGGTTCAAAATGTTGAAAATTGTACAGTACATGAAAGGGGATAGATTGAAAATCCATGACACATTGAAACATAATGCATTTTGATATTTTATTCCAAATATAAATTGCCCTTTGTAGATATTTAATTATCCAAAATATTGTAATGAAATCTTCCCACAAACCTCCCATACTAGCACTTAATGTCATTCTGTCACATATTAATGTTCATTTGTGATCATGCCTTGATGTAAATTATTAAACAAAAACCTTGGATTTTATTTTCAAATACAACATTGTTGAATTTTTCTGTATTCAATAATAAACATTGATTTAAATGTGTCATCCTATTTTGCTTCAATTCAAGATATGATAAATGATTATTCAATAAATAATATATAGAATCAAAAAAATTACCTATTTCATATTTATATGTTAAAACAAAATGAAAGCCATATAAATGCAATACATGTTCAAATGATGAATCAACAAGATTTAATAAAGGTGCTTCCATTATTACTAACTTCGATTTAATGGATATCTATATAAACAAAAACATGGTTCTCACATAAAAACATTCAAAAAATATAAAATCGATGACTCAATCAACATTATTATTATTATTATTTTTGGGGAAAATTTTTTACATTGAAAAACTCTTTATATTGGAAAATTATTTAAATGGAAAACTTATTTGAATTGAAAAATTATTAGCATTGAAAAAAATAAATTATAACATATTTGTATTAAAAATTTGCATGTATTGAAAAATTGATTACATTGAAAAATTATTTGCATTAAAAATTTACTTTATTGGAAAACTACTTTCATAATAAATAAATTGCTTGCATTGAAAAATGGCTTTCATTGAAAAAACTACTTGCATTAAAAAAAATCATAAAAAAATAATTTGCATTGAAAAACTACTTTCATGAAAAAAATTACTTTCGTTGAAAAAACTACTTGCATTGAAAAATTGTTTTCATTGAAAAAAAATCCTTTCATTGAAAAACTACTTCTATTGAAAAATTCTTTCCATTGAAAAACTATTTGCATTGAAAAATTGTTTACATTGAAAAATTGCTTCACATACAAAATGTTATATTTAAAATTATTTTCGACACTTGATAGAAATTAAGGTATGAGAACTTTCCTTTTTCTCTATAAAAAAATTATAAAAATGATTATATAATATGGGCTATTTAAACCAAAATTTGGAAAAAATAATTCCCACATATATATATTATTTGTATATTAAAGGTAAATATAGAAAGGTCACATAAAAACTATCAACAATTTTAACATCTAAAAGGGATTTTGTTTAGAAATTGAATTTCATTCAACAAAATCAAATTTGCATTTCGCATTCCATTGGACATTATCATTCAGAATAATTATCGAAATGGTAACGAAAGCTTCACCCTTCAAACTAGTTTTTACTTGTGGGATAAATTGTTGGATGTTTTCTTGAAAGCCAACAAAGGTAGATATGGTCAATAAGCGAAATTTACCATGAATGCAAATTAAAATGAAGATTTGAACTTGTTTTGGATGAAGCAAATCCAAGAATTCAAATTATGTCATATGCACAATTACTTCAAACCATTTGCCTTTAATAATCAATAACACCAGTTCATCATTGGTTGTAATGGAACCACGAAAAAAGCCTAATTTTTGAACCATTGATTTTGAATGATAAGCATTACAATAAACACCACCTATTGGAGAAATGGTGACATCTACTACATGATAATTTCCACATACTTTTTGAAATGGAGGCATAACAAGGTTAGGTATGGACAACATTCTGGTCACCTAGGAAAAAAAGACAATGTGTTAAAACAAAAAGGTAAATGAAAATGAACATAAATATAGGGAAATGTGAAAAAAAGGTAAATCAATTAAAAAAAGAACAAAACCATGCACACACATACACATAATAAAAGATGTTATGAAAACATAATAATTTAAATAATCAATATATATATATATATAATCAATAACAACAAAAGAAATATATTTTTAAAAAGGTCATTTAGGCATGAAAGAAAACATTATACCCTTTTCTTTCAAACCATATATCTCTTTCTTTTGTTATTTATTTTGAATGATTTTTAAAAACTATGCATTTGAAATTTAAAGTTCTACAAATGGTCTTTGACGTGCAAAAACATTAGACCCAACACACACACACACACATACACATCTTAAGTTTTAAAACAAAATTTGGTTTTTTTTATGTTTAAACCTTACATTTTCACCTCCTTCACTTCCATAAGCCATATTTTGCTCATTTAAAAACCAATTCCAATGATTTTTGTGACATTAAATGCATCAAAACAAGGGGTACAAAATCTTCTAAATGTTTAAAGGCTATTGACCAATGTGGAAAAAATTATAAATTTTTTTCTACAAAGGTTTTTCACATCCTGGTCTACTTACCATATTAAAATTACAATATGTTCTTTTTGAATGAACACACTCCAAACTTTTTATCCCATATTCATTACCGAAAAAGGAATTCCATTGGACTACATAAAAATATTTTTTTCATCCTTAGTAACAACATTTTATTCTATGTTTAATATGCAATAGAACATGAATTTTTATTCTTTAAAGAATTTTAATAAAGAAAAGTCATCTCAATGTAATTTTATTTTCTATAAATCATTTTAGCAAAAAAAATTATGTGGCCACCCAGTTCTCTTTTCCTCAAGGAAGAAAGAATCAAATGGTTGCTTTTATTTTATTTTTAACATTAGATTCGAGTCTCTTATTCTAAAAGAGAAAATCTCTTTAGGAAGAGGAAAATTGGGTTAGGCACTCAAATTTCCTTACTACCTAGGCATAAGAAAAATGAAAAACAATGTTTGAACCTAAATTGCAAAAGACAATCTAGTGGCCAATAAATTATGTCCTTTTTTCTTCTTTTTTTTCGCTTGGAGACTTAGTGGCCACCAAGTCATTTCACACTAAATTACAAAGGATAATTTAGTGGCCACCAGATTGTGTTTTTTTTCCCTTCCTTGGAAACATGGTGGCCATTAAATCGTCCTTTGCAGTTTAGTAAGGGATGATCTAATGGCCTCCAAATCTTTTTTTTTTCCTCACTTGGAAAACTTGGTGGCCATTAGGTTATCCCTTAATAAACTCTGAAAGACGATCTCCTAGCCACCAAATCTTTTTTTTTTCCTCTCATTTGAAGACTTGGTGGCCACTAAGTCATCCTTCATTAAATTACAATGGACAACTTGGTGGCCACCAAATCATTTTTTCCCCCTCTCATTTGGAGATATGGTGACCACTAGATTGTTTTTTTCCCCTTTTGTTTAAAGATCTAGTGGCCACCAGATCATTTTTAAAAAGTTTTTAAATTTTTATTTTGATTTTTTTTCTTATTTCAACGTCAAACGATCTAGTGGCCATTAGATCTCCAAACAAAAAAAGGAAAAATAAATAATTTGGTGGCCACCAAATTGTCTCTTGTAGTTTAACATGGAATGACTTGGTGGCCACCAAGTTTCCAAGCGAAAAGAAAAAGAAAAAAAGAACCCATATGGTGGCCACCAAATCGTCTTTTGCAATCCAGGTCAAATGATGTGGTGGCCAATAGATCTCTATTTTTTTTCCCTTTCATTTGGAGACTAGGTTATTCCACATTAAACTACGAAGGATGATTTGGTGGCCATTAAATCTCCATTTTTTTCCCCTTCATTTGGAGACTAGGTTGTTTCACGTTAAACTGCGAAGGATGATTTGGTGGCCATTAGATCTCCATTTTTTTCCCCTTCATTTGGAGACCAAGTTGTTCCACATTAAACTACGAAGGATGATATGGTGGCCACTAAATCGTTTTTCTTTTTCCTTGTTTAAAGATCTAATGGCCACAAGGTCGTCCCTTGTAATGCAACATCGAACAATTTGGTGCCCACCATGTATCCAAAAGGAAAAAACAATATGGTGGCCACCAAATCGTCCCTTGCAATCTAGGTTGGAACACTATTTTTTTCCCACCTAAGTAGTAAGGAGATTCGGATGCCCAACCCAATTTTCTTTTTCCAAAGGAATAACTTTTATTTTAGAAGAGGAGACCCAAATCTAATGTAAAAAAAAACAAAAAAACAAAAGTAATTTCATAATTGATCATGAGATGAACATTAGGTTCTATTTGATGTTTTATATGTAAATTTGAGGAAAAAAATGATGCAAACAAAAAAATAGGAATTTACCTCTTTGAATGTAGCTTGAACACTTGATAATTTGTTGTGTAACTGCAGAAGATGAATTCAAATAGTTTCATCCACAACCTTTGTTAAAATTGTGTAATGTTGTGCTTTCAAATATTGATTTCCTTTTGTTGTTGTTGTCACATTCTTGATTAAAACCATTCCACAATGGCTTCCATTATACACCTCAAGAAATTATTCATATTTTGTTCTAAAATTGTTACTAAAAGTAAGAACGTCTTGGTCAATTCACCTTTTCCATCTACAATCAATAATTGTTTTTCACCTTTGCTATCCCTTACTCCCTTTACACCAATGATGATGACAACAATGGTAGTAGGCCTCCAATTGTTGAATTCTTTAATGGAATCCATGTGAAAAAACATTGAAATTAACTCAAGTTAGAATGTAGGAATTGACAACATGCATGTCACCCTTTTCAAAACCTCTTTTAGACATTGATTCAATGCTGAAAAATTTCACCCTCACAAACATGCATTTTTGCAAATGTTGCTCATGCATTTCTATATAAGGCAATTTCACCCTCAAAATGATTGTGGTCAAAGTTGCCATGTCCAACAAATCACAATGCAAATATGCATAGCATGGATCTTCCATGCTCCTATTTGCAATTCAATTGAAGGTGCCATACCTATTGAACACCTTTGTTTCAAATGCAAAATCTTTAATTTTGATATTCAAATTATCCATCGCAACAACTAATCTAACTTCCTTCATTCGAACAACGACCATTGTGTTAAATAAGGAAAAAAAAAACTTACCAAATTGAATTTGACAACAAACAAATGAAATAACATTTGGTAAAACTAAGTTGCAAAAGTACACAATAAAACATACACTTGCAGAAACACAGACTTGTAAAGGAAACAAAAAACAATCAACAAATGGTGAAAGCTTAAACTAAACACATTGTTCTTATTGTGAAAAAGGAAAAACAAAAAACATATAATGTTATATTTATATGAGACAAAAGACCTAACTTAAACACTAAACCTAACTTTAAACCTAACCCTAAACGTTTTTTTATTTTATATTAACTTTAAGTAATTTTGATTATGGTCGATTTCAACTTAAAATTAAAGGATCATATCCATGTTTTGGAGGCTAAATTATGGTCTAACAATGAACAAGACATCAATACCATTAACATCTTATAAATTTTAATTATTGACTTTCAATAACTTTGATTATGGTAAATATTTACCATTAACCATAAATATTGATGAGCCATGGTTTGGTAGCTAGATTGTGGTTTAATAATGAACAAGACATCAATACCCTTGACATCTTATGAATTTGAATTATGCACTTCATTTTTACACCCGAACTTTAAATATCTCAACCTAAATTTGAAAGATATTAATACATAAACCTTAAATTTTTCTCCATTATTTAACCATTATTTTAATTTCACTTACATATATTATTATTATTTGTTAAATGTCAACTTTTTAATCATGTACATAAAAAATTTAGACCCACAAAAAATAAAATTCATTTTCTTTCTTTTTTTGTTTAAATGTATTACATGTTCAATTTTGAACAATTTTTTTTTGTTCTTTAGTTAAATTTTTTAAATGAAAATTTTGTCTTGAAACTTTTCCATTCCCCAAAAAAAGATATTAATTTTTATAAAATATTTTCTTGAGAAAAAATCTTCATTAAATCACCATATCACAAAATTAAACCAAAAAAAAAAAATACCAATCCACTTTTGCCAAACACCCCATCCCACACCACCAAAAGAATAATTCATTGAAAAATTAAAAAAATCACACCTTCCTACCTTGAAAAACAACCAAACCTCTCCCTCCTATGTTACCTAAGAAACAACCCTTTGAGTCAACCCCTTGACTTAGTACCCATACCGACAATAACTTTCCTATCTCAATCCCTTAAGGAAAACCTCCTTTGAAAAGGGGTGGAATTACCCCATCCTCCCTTCTTCACCCAAAAAAAACCCTTTTGAAAAAGAAAAAAAAAATCCTAACCTCTCATCCCCTTTTTTGAAAGCTCCATTTATAACTTGTAATTCTTTTAATCTAATTGAATTATCCACTCCTTATACCTATTGATACCTCATCATAAAAAAAACAAACCCATGCCAAAAAAAAAAAAAAAACCTTAAAACCCTTTGCTCTCCCTAAATTTTCACTTATAAACCTCATTGTACCCCCACCCAACTTTTAAAAACTAGTCGTGTTTGCCCCATGCATGCTTAGTAAAACCTAAAATCATACATGCATATATACTATCTTAGGGCAATAATAAAATTTTATAACATAAAAGGCAACAACAATACAAAATAATAATAATAAAAAAAAAATCTCATCATGATTTTTGTTATTAAGTCTTCATCAAAGCTATATTGAAAGTTTAAAATAACATCAAATTAATTAAAAACATTTATATCTCAAAAATGAATTTTATATTGAGTTTTGTATTAATTTAAAAACTCACGTGTTTTTATCTTAATCAATTCTTGCATAATTTTTCAAGTCTTATTTTAATAAGATTTAAAAGAATTGAAGCGAATTATTTGTATATTTATGAAACAAATTTCATTTAAAAAAATTAGTCATATGAATTGTTTTTAACATTTCACGGTGGTATGGAACCTCATGTTACAAAAAGGCAAGTAACAACCCAAAAAGAATAAAATGATATAGAGACATGGTTAAATCAGTTACCTAACATTCATATTTTGAGAAGAAACCCAACAAATAGATGGGTAGATTTCAAAACAACCCATCAATTGGATGGCTGCACCCAAAATTTACACATGCTCATCCAATAGCTTGGGCCAATGAAAAATTTACACACAAACCTATAACCTTATAAATGAGTTACCTAACATTCATATTTTGAGAAGAAACCCAACAATTAGATGGGTAGATTTCAAAACAACCCATCACTTGGATGGCTGCACCCAAAATTTACACATGCCCATCCAATAGCTTGGGCCAATGAAAAATTTACACACAAACCTATAACCTTATAAATGAGTTACCTAACATTCATATTTTGAGAAGAAACCCAACAAATAGATGGGTGGATTTCAAAACAACCCATCAATTGGATGGCTGCACCCAAAATTTACACATGCCCATCCATTAGCTTGGGCCAATACAAAATTTGCACACAAGTGACAAACCTCTAACCTTATCCATTCAGCCAACTTTTGATTCTCCGACCCCTATACCCGCTCAGAAGGTGTTCCCACAATGCGTCTGTAGGACAGAGCCTATAAAGTTAAGGTTAGGTAGTTTATTCTCTTAGTTTATTCCCTTGACTTGCTCGTGTGAAACCAAAAGTGGTTTTAGGGTTTAAGGCTCAGTGCCACACGTCAGAGGTGTACAGTTGTCTCGGAGATGAATCTTGTTGACACGGGGCGCTCT
>Ga0209611_10008944_pt1 | contig 15386 bp, 9 predicted proteins | sample S1TSphgellanicum_3_FD_187693 | JGI IMG/M metagenome (GOLD analysis project Ga0209611, IMG submission 187693) | Host-associated microbial communities from peat moss isolated from Minnesota, USA - S1T2_Fc - Sphagnum magellanicum MG (SPAdes) (version 2) | ecosystem: Host-associated > Plants > Peat... | reverse complement strand
AAATAAGCTATTCCCTTTTTTTGTCTTTTTGTGTCTCAATTTCCTATAGGAATGAATTAATGTTTTGCACTTTAAAAATGTTTGAATTTTTTTCTTGTTTGCAAATATATTTGTTATAATTTTTTTTAAAATAAAAAAATAAAAAAATATGTCAATAAAAAAAATGAGAAGGGAAAAATGTCTTTGCATTTAGCATACTGAAACAACCATGATGAAATCATTTCAACCCAATTCATTTATTTTATTTCACATATCATAAATTTCATAATTGTTTTTTTTAATTATGTAAATAATATATAATAGTTGTATGTAGAAAAGGCATGAGGGAGCAAATGTGAAAGATTGCAATGAGTTGGTAATGGTTGAATAAAAATGTTTTTCAAACACACAAAAAATTTGATGAAAGTTGATCATAAAATGAAAAATATTAAATTACTTTTTTATCACATAGATTGTGATTTTTTATGAAGCATTTTTTTCATTAAGTTTCTTTGTTTGGGCAAGTAAATATTTTCTTTTCCCTCATTGTGACCAATGTTGAGTGGATATTTGGAAAATTTGGAAATATAACTAGAATATCAAGCTAAACATCACCTTTGATATCCAATGGACATCACAAAATGTGATATCCAAAGTAGAATGGATTTCGAATTCTGAAATCTAAGTAGGATATCATAATCCTACTTAGATTTGGATATCAAGCATGTAAAGGGGGTAAAGGAAAAGGTTTTGGGTAAGGTATAGTGTATAAGGTGTAGGGTGATTGATAGGGCTAGAAAGTGAATGTTTAAAGGTATGTAGATTAAATGTCCTAAATTTTTGAAAGCTTTTAATTAGGTTTGAAAAAGTTAATCTAATTTATGAAAATTAACTTGAATATCCAAAAAATATTATTTGGTTCAATATTTGACATTCTCAAAAATTGATGAAATATTTTTAAAATGTATTTGATATCCCTTTTGGATATTTGAACTGGGATTTTTTTTAAAAAATACAAAAGGAACTAGTTCAATTTTCAAAACCCATTTTGAAAACTAGATCCAACAGACATTTTTTGCCCAACATGGTGTGAACTTATTACAAAATAGGGTGAACTCAACATACAAACATTTTTTTGCAAGGTATATATTGTAGTACCTTTACCATTTCAACATAAATTAATTATTTTTTGTTTTGCTGAAAGTTTGAAAATTTATTCATTATTTGTGTCAAAATTTTAATAAATTTAAAAGTTCAACTATCAAGATATGAACCCCAGACCTTCCGTAATAATGACTTATTATTGAAACAATCTAGACACACTAGACAGCTCCATAACATTGACAAAACCTTGTTTACTATTTTATATAATCATTATTTGCCGAAAATTTCAGAATTTAAAAACTAGGTGTTGAAGTTAAAATTTCAAATTTAAATAATTATTTGGTAATTTGTTGCTAAAATGGTAAAGGTACTATGGTAGTGTGGCATGCATAGTTGATCCAAATGTGAAGCCATTACACACAAATATAAGGTGAACTCAACATATGAACATTGTTGTGCAAGGTATATATTCAATTTTTGAAGAGCCAAATATGAAAGAAAATCTTACTTAAGTTGCATGGTGAACATGTTTTCTCTAAGTGTGAACATGTTATTGAAGTGATTTTTCCTTCCAAAACATGATTTAAAAAATTTATTTGAAATTTCAATGACATGAATAATTCAAAATTCAATATTTCATGCACTTTAGTTTTGAAAATTATGAAACAAATTCCATTAAATCCTAGTCATTCGAGATCTATCCAATAATACCAAGAACGCACCTAGATTCTACTAAATTTTTTCATTTTGATTTAGTTGAAATATCATTGATTATTTTTTCAAATATTCAGTAACTTGTGTAACATGGCTCCAAACACTAAAAGAAAAATTGTAGTAAATGCAACCAATTTCTTACAACTAAAAATTGTTAGTATAGTTGCAAACAATAATTTTTCATTGCAAAAATTGGTTGCAAATGACAATTTTTCTTCTGATGAAATGTCACGAAAGCAATGTGTGCACCCCTATGCATTGAGAGTTTTCCAACAATACCAAGAGTGTAATTGGAAACCTTACAGTTTGGGAAGTCTTAATGTGACAAATTCTGATTTATTTATTTTTTCATATTTTGTATTTTTGTTAAATTTAGTGACAAAAATCACTTAAATTTAACATCTCCCGGATCATATGTTGTCTTGAGTCTGAATCCATTACGAAATAGAGAACTCAACATATGACCATTGTTTTGCAAGGTGTATATATGAATTTAAATATATTTGTAACACATGGAACTTCTTAAAATTATTATTGACATTGTAAAAAATGATAGAAGATGAAGATGTTATCATAGAACAAACAAAATTAATTGATGAAATCAAATCGTTTGTACATCTTTTTAATTTAATAATTTTCGTCCTTCTTACAAATATGACCTACTAGCTACTAGAATTTATAAAAAAATCATCTTGTTTTTTTCATAAATAATTGTACATTGGTGTCATTTTTATATTTATTTTACTTGAACTATTCTAATATTTTGACATTTTTGACACTTTAATATGTATATTGATATGATATTTCATTGTAATTACAAAATTCAATTAAATTATTGAAAATAATGAAAATGAAAATACTATTAACTACACCATACATTAATCATTTCAACATATTAATATTATGACCTTATGTTAGTCGATTGTCGTTGTTGGTAGTGCAAATGAACACAAAACTCACGTGCAATTAAATTATATAACCTTGGATCAATCAAGAGCTTTTTCCCCGATCACTAGGCTCTAGTCTAAACCTAGACCTAGTTGCAAATTCTAGGTGGCTGACTGGTGGTATCTTCTTCACCTTCTTGAGTGAGGCCTTTTAGGCTAGTGGTCATATTCAACCCCAGAAATGTTAAATTTGGACTGGGAGACCTTGATTTTGTCTTACCATGGTCAGAAGCAACCTAAAAGAATCCACCATTTTTAACCATGGTGCTTTGGTTCACCCCCAAAGGCCAGTCTTGGCATTCTTTTTGATACCATGTTCTCACACAAGAATGTGAACTACTATAAATATGAGCAACTTCAGCACAGTGTTTTCTCCTAGTCTTCTGAAACCTTCACCATTTAGGCTCAAGTTTTGCATGAGGAAACTGATTTTGACACCATTGTAAACATAATAAAGTTCTCTGTAAAGTCACCCTCTCTTTCACCACCTATCCCGTCTTTCAGTGGTATTATCTGCAAAGTAAGGAAATTTTATTGAATCTCAGTATGAAATGCTGGAACTCAGCATTTCATGCACGAGGTTTGAGAGTAATTATCGTAGTTGTACAAGTAAGAGCAATGAAAATAAATGTAGCAGCAGTGGAGGTGCTCAAGAAAAAGGAAAGAAGGCATGTAAAATTTCAGTTTGATGCCCTATCACGCCAAAATTGGCTGTTTTCGCTCCCTAATCGCCTGACTTTCGAATAACTTTAATGATTTTGACACCATTGTAAACATAATAAAGTTTTCTCAGTAAAGTCACCCTCTCTTTCACCACCTATCCTGTCTTTCAGTGGTATTATCTGCAAAGTAATGAAATTTTATTAAATCTCAGTATGAAATGCTGGAACTCAGCATTTCATGCATGAGGTTTGAGAGTAATTATAGTAGTTGTACAAGTAAGGGCAATGAAAATATATGTAGCAGCAGTGGAGGCGCTCAGGAAAAAGGAAAGAAAAAGGCATGTAAAATTTCAGTTCGGCAGAACAGCCAATTTCGGCTTGAATTGGTGGCAGATTCCAAAGAGGGGATTGCTTACACAATCTCTTGTCAGTTTTACCCCGTGCACTCAACCCTCTTGAGGTGACTCTTACACCTGACGCTCTCTACATGTGTGAAATGCTCAAATAGTTTGGTAATTCTGGGACTGACTGACTCTCTAGGGCTCAGGGTTCAAGCAAAAGCTTCAAAATGTCTGGAAATCCAAAACTCAGCTGTTGTTGTTTTGATGAATTTGTGTTTAGAGTTTTTCATGACCAGGAGGAGGCACTTGGATGATTTGCATCTTGATCGTGGCTGTGTTGTTTTTCACTTTCAGAGTGATACAAGAGAAAGGAAATTGTAGATTGACAAAATTGCAGAGGTTGTGAGTTTGATAATAATAAAGCAGAGAGCTGCAAGTCAGCATTGATCAAGACCGTGACACTTGGAAAAAGTGGATTAACGGCATTGAAAACACTTTGAAATGCAAGATCGTACTACATTTGTTTATTTTTCTGAAGTGCAAGTATTCCAGGATGGTGACGAGATGCTGACTATGAATATGTGCAAATGCTTTTCTGTAGTTGTGATCAGCAGCAGGAATGAGAATTACTATTCACCTTTTTATTAGCTATGTCTCTTGAGCACTAGCCAACATCATGATATTGAGTCTTCCCGTTGCTTCTGCAAACACAACAGAAACTCAGGATGGTTATTCTTGTAAGAGAATTGAAGTTCCTAGGACAATTGAACACCACAGCATATTACAACAATCTGGGTGGTTGCAAGAATGGTTATTATCCTTTGTTGCCATGATATTTTGCAGGTCAAACAAAGTACCTGGTTGGGTGAGGCCCAACCATCAGTGCTTCACTCATCTAAGCCATGCGTGTGGCAATGTTGCAGATATTTCTCCCATGGTACTCGGTTGAGTTTTCCTTGGAAAGGAGAAATGGCACTGAACCAAGCCATCCCATTTGGAGCAATGGGGAACCGCCAATCAAGATCCCACACATTTCGATCAATGTCATATATGGCACCTTGGGTCATCCCATCAGTTCGACAAATGAAGATCTTTCCTTCATGTGAGTATGCCCTCAAATAGGACCAGGTTTGTTGTTGAAAGTGGGCTTTGACGTAATCTGATGGCATGCTAGTGAGCTCCTTCCAAATATGTTTGTCAAAGTCAAATTCCAGGATGTCTATTGTCTTCCACTCTGACTCTATGTAGTTGAATCGACCGGTAAGTGCAAAAAGGCGATGGTCATGCATGATAGGATTGTCATTCTGTTGCAATGAGAATCGGTGCCCATATAGAGGCCATAAAGAGCTGTACAGTGGCTGTCGTGGTGCATAACAGACACAGTGATGGCTATGTTTGAGATGATACATGTCACCCTGCTTTTTCTCTTCCTCCCAGGCCACATATTGAGCTCTTTCACGTCCTCTCTTTATGTGAAAATCTACTAGATGTTCCTCTGGCTCCTGTTCACCTGATGCCATCTTGACTCAAGTTGCAGGCAAGCCCTTGCTTCAAAACAAAGATTTGTCCTTCTTCCCTACAACACGATTGCTGCAGTCAGAAACTGACTTCACTTTGCCAGAGCTAGTAGACTTCAGTTAACTGTTTAGTTCTTGTGAAGATTTATGACTGCTCAATGTCTATCAAGAGAGGAAGAAAGTGATGATGACAATAACAATACTGACAACACCGTGAAAAAGTATTTTGGCAAGGAGGTTTTGCAAAATGGAAATCATGAACAGAGTTCTGCCCATGTATGTGTCTTTCTGAATGGTCAAGAGTTGTGTACTTTAGAAACTCAGATTTCCATACCTCTTGGTTTGGAAGACCCTTGAAGCTTGACAGTTTAGTACTAGCCACTTCCTTCTTGCCATGTGTACAGCTTTGTGTCCCCTTCAGGTCAACCTTCAGTGTCATTACTGGAACATGTTTGTGCAAAGAATCCACAATGTGGGTGCCCATTGACTTTTTCATGGCCTGTGATTTCTGGGTTTGCATACACTGAATGGCATACATGTGCTTGAATCTTTGGATCATCATCCAACCAAACCAAAACATCAAACAAAGTACATACTCTGAATTAGACCAGTAGCTATGGCAGTGGTTCTCAGATCAAAGAACCAGTTGTATTTGAACATGAAAGATTGCACAAGGAAGACGTCTAACATGGAATGATTGTTCTATATGTGGCAGGAACAGCTTGCTACTAGTAGAAACTCCAGACTTCTCAATTTTTCAATGAGATGACAGAGATGAATGTCTCAATGAAACATTATACACTCAAGACCAAATCTACTAAGTTTGCTCCATCTCACTGCTAGCAGCTCTCTCCATCTGAAAAATGCTCTAATGTGCTAGACCCTGTATCATTTGAAATCAAAAATCAAAAATCAAAAATACAATGCACTCAAGACCTAATCTACTCCATTCCTTTGATCTCACTGCTAGCAGCTCTCTCCATCCAAAAAATGCTCAATTGTGCTAAACCCTGTATCTTTTGAAGTGAAAAATTCAAACAGTTTGCATGCTCAAAAATTCTGATCCTAAACTCACTTCATGTTTCACCACCATTGAAATCCGTCAAGCTTGTCATTTTTATATTCACTCTACAAACCCATCATCCCATACAAAGATAAGCATCATGTACATCACCATACACAACTGATCACAAAACATAATTCTATCCATAATGCTAATCCAACATCATCAACAATATAATGAAATGGAGGCAGGGTCAGAATTTCTCACTTGGTTGGAGCCTGAGGAAAACAATCAATTACCTGAATACGCCTGGTTGGAAAAGAAACCCAGATCACAAGTAGCTATCAAACACTGATCAATCCATGAGACATCTTTGAAATTGCAACAAAATCTCCACAAGGATCAATTTGAAGGTAACATGACACTGAGTGTAGTTGTGGCCCTTCAAGACTCACTCACAAGTGTCAGACTGTCACCTTTGAGAATAGCAGTGATGCACTGCCATGACACATGACTACCCACTGACTCCAACAGCTCCCAACAATGGCTGTAGACAAATATATAATAATCTGCCCAAAATTTCAGGCAAGATCATAATAAAAAATTTGTGTCCTGAGTCTCTGTTGCATCTTTGGAAGCAACAAGAAAACCCTCACTCACAATGTCAGCTTGTACTCAAGAGACTTAGCCAATCACAAAACTTCATATTATCCTCATTAAACTGGAACAAAAGCTTGTCGGGGTAAGAATCCATGAACGGCATGGCTAAGCTGTGAGATTCCAGTGAGGATGCTTTTTGCAGAGTACAGGCAGCACTGGACATCCACATTGCTGCTGCATGAACCAAAGAGCTTGATGCTGGATTACAAACATGCCAAAAGCCATTCATTCTCTCAATTTGTATGACACCGATGATGATGACAATGATGATGAGGAAAGCAGCTTATGGAATTATGTACGAATCAAAACCAACAACAAGTCCTTCCTTTATGCATAAAAGCATTTAACAAGTTTCTAATGCCAATATAGCTTCAAACAACTACACGCATTGTGCAACATGCTCAACATCTAAGTTGTGATGATATAAGCTTGTCAACTTGGTCCATTTGACCCTCAGTAGGCTCTTGCCTTTCTGACATTGCCTACTGTCGGCTTCAGCTGACTCAGACAAGATCAGCCATGTGGGTGTGCCCTGGTCAGTTCCAAGCTCCACAGGACACAAATGCATGGGCTGGCCCACCATCTCATGCTGCAACACATGCACTACATGCCTACCATCTGCACACACAAAAACTCAAATGTGCACAAACTGTTTAGAATCTGAGAGGTGCAAGTTCTGTCATCCTATCCACATGCCAACAGAAGGAAATTCACAGTATAGGTAGTCCTCATGCAATTCTCCTCCAGAAAACAGCAATAATGCGCTTCTTACCTGGATCATCAGCAATGAGCTTTAGATGCGTTTTGCATTCTGATTTGCAATCTCTCCTCAGTTCCGTTCTTCTGGGCCTCACTTTCAATGTTTGGAATCTCTGATGTCTCCTCATCCTATTCCTCCATTCCTCCGAGCATTGAAATGAGGCCCAGAAGCCTCAGAATTGTAGGACACTGATATGGGCGCTCTGCAATATGTATCGGATCTTGCGCTTTCGCTTCAAGAGGATCGATGACATTCTTCGAGAAAGCGCAAGATTCATGCTTGCAGTGTACCGGATCTTGCGATTTCTGAACAAGCCTATGATCGATCAAATTGCTTGAACCCTAGAGCCCCCCGGCACGAAACCCTAAGGGCCCCTTTCTTCCTATTTGGCGTTGTACTTCGTTGCCGTGAACGTTGGCGTGCACGTCATCGTCGTCTGCCATCCTCTTCGCGCTTTGGCGTCAAGAAGATCTGCTGGCTGGAAGTCGATGATCATGGCATTCGTGGATCGCTTGTCAGGGAGCGAATTCCTGGCGTGGAGTTGCAGTAATAAAAGCAGCAAAATCGCTATTCTAAGGTAAAGCCCTTTTCCGCTCTCTTGGAGTGTTTTCTGGTGCGTGCTGTGTGCGTCTGACGGAAACAATGGCGTCGTTTTCCGATGTCTTCTTCTTCTTCTTCTTCTTATGTTCTTCTTGTGCTTCGTTTTCTTGTCTGGTCTCCGTTTGGACGTGAATCCATCAAATCCTCAATTGCGTTTTCCTTTTGCAGGGATGTGTTCGACACCAGCATCAGTTGTTGTTGTTGTTGTAAGTGTTTTTCACAAGGAGTGTGTCATGTTCTTCTTCGAGGAGGTCTCGATGGTTTGGACGATCACAAATGGTCGTGTTTGTGAAGAAGCTCTTCTTTTGGTTGTTGTGCGCGCTCGCGTTTTTGTGACTTTTCTTCTTCTTCTTCCTGGTGGAGACTTCTTGTTGTTGTTGCTAGGTAATTGCATTGTTGTTGTTGATGAGGTGCGCCGGCGGCTTCCGCCAAAAGAAGAATTGCCACAAGAAGCGTATGATGGTGGATGCCTAGTAGGAGGAGGAGGAAGAGGGAATTCTTCTTCTTCTTCTTCGTCATCATGGCGGATATGATCTTTGCATCGACTGTTGCCACAGGCAGCAACGGTGGTGGTGGAGGAGGTAGTAGCAACCACCATGATGTAGACACTACTAGTGACAACAAACCTCAATGGAAGAGGACTCGGATGCCTGTGAAGCCTAAAGAGATGAAGGAAATCTCGGAAGCAGAGAAGGCGAATGCAGGCTGGGAATCAGATAGGAATGTGACATGGGGATTGACGCAACGGAATCGATGGATCGAGTATGCGCATATCTCTCGCTACTGGCCTCCAGACAAAGCCGAGAAGGGAAGGAGAACGCTCAAGCTGAACATCAACGGCTGTTTGAATCGCGAGTTCCAACAGATCATTGAGGAAACCAGAATGGCCATCTTCAATCGTGCACCTGATGGCAACATGTATGCACTCGGATTCCTGAAGCAAGTGTATGCACATTGGGCATTGGGTGTGGATGTGGACTGGGCTCAGCCAGCCAACTCTGGTCCTGGAACCAGACCCAATGCCAGTGTTTCCAAAGGATTGCCAGTTGTGCCAAGAAGACCAGCAAACATTGAAGCTGCACGTGAACTCATGAAGGCCAAAAAGCAACGTGTGGTATCAAGCTCAATCCCTGGCACATCTGCTGCCAGTTCACCAGTCATCATTGCACCATCATCAGATCTTCTTAGCAAAGAAGAAACACCCACAGCACCAGCTTCACCAATTGCTTCCACTGCTGCATTACCTCTCACTTCCTCTTTGGTGGTCTGGATGGAAACACCCCTGCCCTCCTCCATGTCTGCCGATGTTGCGGCAGGAACTGACAAGAGGATACAGCAATCCTCAACTGGTGGTGACAACCCAGAAACAAAGGCAAGGTGTGACGAGGGTGAAATCTTTGTGTTGAGAGGAGAAGTGAAAAACATCCAGGAAGACTTGGACAAGAAAGAAGCTCGCATTCGAGATCTTGAAGCTCAATTGGAAAAGAGTGAAGCCCGCATCAGAGAGCTTGAAGCTGCATTGGTCCAAGTTCGACATACTGCATCAAATGTCCTCTGCATGTAATCCTGAAACACTTGATCAGTATTCAAACTCACCAGTTCACAAGATCACAAGAGCCTGAAGATCTGCTGCACATTGAAACTCAATAGTTCACAAGATCATCACAAGAGCCTGAAGATCTGCTGTGCATTGAAACCCAACAGTTCACAAGATCACAAGAGCCTGAAGATCTACTGTGCATTGAAACTCAACAGTTTCACAAGATCAGCACAAGAGCCTGAAGATCTACTGTGCATTGAAACTCAACAGTCTTCACAAGATCATCACAAGAGCCTGAAGATCAGCTGTGCATTGAAACCCAACAGTTCACAAGATCATCACAAAAGCCTGAAGATCTGCTGCACATTGAAACTAAACAGCTTCACAAGATCAGCACAAGAGCAGGACGATCTGCATATTGAAACTAAACAGTTCACAAGATCATCAAAAGAGCCTGAATGCACTCTGTTTGGGTTTGAGTGTTGAGTGAGTTCCAAACCTGGCATTCATACTTTGTTTCTTGAAATCTCATGCTAGAAAAGGTTCCACTCTTTTGCTAATTCAGCACTTAAGTAATACGCTAATCAGTAGTTTGTTGTGGGCTGGTGCTAGAATAATTAGTTTAGGATTCAGGGGGTTGATTAACACAGCACCCCATCTAAATAGATATGACCTTTGTTCATTGCTGATGAACATCCTTTCTCAGCTTTACTTTAACAAACATTGGCAACGTAGGTATCTAGTTTGAAAGAAGGTGGCAGCCATCTGGAAACTGTGCGCAAGTCTGAAATGTACAAGCAGCGTGGGAGTGAGGATTGATCAACTCCTCTTTTCACCTATCCAGATATTGTTGTTGATCTCTTTGTATACCACTTCCCCTCAGCAGTTTGCTTTGGTTTTCTAAATTAGGAACTAAGTGTATTCAGCTTCTGGCAACCTTAGATTTGTGTAGATATAGTGTAGAGTTTTGTAGAAGATGCAAACAAAGGTCGTCTAGTGTTTCACAAGGGTTTATGAGTTGTGCAAGGAAGGCTTCCTAAATTTGCAGGAGTCTACAGTTGCAGGATGTTTGTTTGCTTTTCAGGGGCTACAATGATGGCAACTAATGTACAAAAAATTGTTGTAGGTGCAACCAAGGCTCATTGATTGGGATCATATGTGCAAGTGGACGACAAATTGTATTTGGGGTTGTATCATATACGCATGAAGATCTGCAGCAATGCATTAAAAAAGTGTGATGTCATGTGATGTGTTGGCAAGGATGCTATGAGGCAACATCATTGAGTCATGCTTAAAGTTTTTTTCCCAGAGGTGAGAACAAAGTCAATTGATGCTGAAGGACTTGTTGCAAAATGCTCATTCAAAAGGGGTTTTGTTGAATCACATTGTGAAATCTCATTCTTGAATCACGAGAACAAGAATCACATATTTCAATCCTTCAATGATATCTGAAATTCTTTTAACTATACTAGTTGGAATGCTTGTGATTTTCAGATGGTGTGATGGGAGAGAAACTCTCAATTCAGAGGCAAGTAATGTTTCAACTATATAGCCTATAATCCCAGTGGCTCTTATCTTAGCATTGGTGTGCAACAGAACTAAAATTTAAGCTCATAAGGTTTAAGCTGAAGTTTCATTGTTTTAATTTGTTGGTAAAATGAAAGAATGGTATCTATTTTAAGGAGAGTAAACCCTTGGACAAAAGTATGGGTTGTGGTGAGTCTAGTGTGATATTGTCACTCAATTTCGAACCAAATTTGTATTAATCATCTTCTTTTGCATGTTTGTGCAATTGGGGTGATTGAAAGGCGCTTGTGAAACATGTCGCTTTGTCCTTGTCATCTTGAAGTTCTCATACCTATCTCCGTGTAGAAGAAATATGGAAGGTGCCTTATGTTTTTGGGGGTTTTTTTTTCACTACAAAAAATCAAGGAGCTATCGTGCTAACCCTAATTTAACAAGCTTGACATGAATCAATAACTTTGTAGTAATTCAATTTGCAACTCCATTGTTGCACTCATGTGTCTTCTATTATGATTATGCTAGTGTGTATTCTAATTTTACTCATAATTTTGTTTGTAAATACAAATTTAAAGGTATATGCAACCATGTTGTGAAAAAAAATTGGAACGTGTTAATTCCTATAGTTGATTTAATGAGCCAAATGACATTAATTTCCTTTTATTTCTTATGTAGATTGAGGAATACCAAATGTGGGCTTCAATCTTCTCGGGCCACAAATGACACCCTAAACCTACCCCAACATTAAAAACATGGTTAGATGACTCACTTTAGAATCACCTAACATGTTTAAGAAACTCCATATCTTACATTAATTATAATTACTACAATTATAATTTTTATTAAGTTATAATTTTTATAATTGCTATATATGCTTTTGGTCACAAGTATTGGTAGGTTGCCTTATAAATATATTTAGACATGTGATAAGTCAAAAAATATATGTGAAAGATTACAAATTCCAATGTGAAACAAAAAAAATACATAAAAATGATGAAAATCATGGCATTTTAATTTTCTAAAATGAAAATTTCTTGTACTGGGAAAATTTTAATTCATTTCATTCTTAAATTCTTAAATTATTTTTTTGTTTAAATTTTTGACACTATTGTGACATATTATTTTAGTCTATTTTTTCACTTTCTCTATGATAAACATAGTATTATCATTTCAAAAGTCCATTATGAATCTCATTTCTTAATAATTCATTTTTTAAAATATTTTATCAAGAAAATTAAAACATGACCCCAACATAAAATGAAAACACATTCTGATTCATAATATTGCAATAAAATTTTGTTACCAAAACTTAATAAAGCAAGTTTATGAACCAATTAGGCAAGGATTGTTATTATTAATATTATTGGGGACATATGAATTATTATAAAATAAAAAAATTGCCCATCAATATGAGTCAAAATTTAAATTGGAGTTGGATTTTGCAAAAATAAGAGCCAACAAAAAAATAAGGACAATAAAAATTACTTGATGATCCATAGTCAAACACACCTCATGTCAGTTCATCACCTAATATTGTTCAAAAACCAACAAAATATAAGCGTGGCAAGAAAAAGGAAAGATGTACATATGCAAACAAAAAACGAGGAAAAAGTGAAAACAATGTTTGTGCCAAAGGAACACATGTATGAGACAAAACTAAATTGAATTCGACAATGTTTTAATTTAGGAAGGATTGAATGCATGTGGGCAAGCAAGGTAGGATTGGTGGGTTTGTTCAAGATTGAATGGACAACCCCACAACACCTATTGTTATTAGATTTTCACAACTCCTAGAATTGTAACAAGGAAATGGAGGAGATCATGGCTCAAGTTTTGGAAAAATGTGTTGTCATAGACACCCATTTGTTAGTAAAAGTTTTGAAGATCTTTCATTGCAATATGCATGAACTAAAACCCTATAATTGTAGGGAAGTTAAACAAATTTGTGTGCATGTCACAACAATAGAAGATAATGTGAAAAAGGAGCAATGGTTAGTAGCCAAGATGAAATACCCAAACAATATTAGGTATGCAACAATTCTTCAAGTATGTACTAGAAAAAATGGTTGTTACATTTCAACAATTTAAATGTAATCATGTTAATATGCAAAAGATGAAGTACTGCAATCAACTAGTGTAACATCATGTTCAATAGCATGGTGAAAAAGCTTTAAAAATGAACAAAAGTTCAAATAGGGATGTTGTAAATTGATAGTGTGAAACACAAGGGGTGTAAATCAACACCATTGCTTGAAATATTGTTTTAAAACTTATTTCAATTAGAGAACATATGTTTTGAACATGTTTGACCATCAACATTATAATCACAAGCAATAGGGAGATCAATATGAAGTTTATAAAAAATGTTTATAAGGAACAAAAATGTAGCACAAATGAAAGATTTTAGTGCTTCTCCAACAAGAAAACATCAAACTACAAGGAGCAAACAATAGACAAAACCAAACATTCAAGTTTGAAAATAAAAAAGAAGAAGAGAATGTACGTTGCTTGGTTAAACAAACCAAATAATGACAAACATCAAAAGAATATGTTAAGCCATGCACCCAACATCACCACCAAGTCCTATATTAGACCCTAAACATCATTACTAATCTTGTTCAAAGTTTTCAATATTGATATATAACAACACATTGTCGAATTGCACCATTCCTTTTTATTAATTCGCCCAATATCACTTGTGTTGATTTCCATGAAGATTTGATTTTTTTTCCCAACACAAGTAACATGCATCCATCTATGATGTCACACAACATTTCATAAACTTAAATAGATACTTAAAACAAATGAATTATTATCATCTCATATCATCATGCATTAATAATGTTATAAATTATTATCCTTGGCAATTTTTTTCTTTTAATACAAATTTCAATATTGGCCCTTCCTTTATGCTCGATCATTTTTTTGCAACAATGTCCATGCATGTTAAAATGAATTGATTTATTCCTCATACTTATGAGAAGTTTATATTCTTTGAATGTGTTGAACTATTCATTTCTACTTGTTTGTTTATTTTGACCTTTTCCGTTCATCATTTTCAAGTGGATAGATGCCTTATGGTTGGTCCAACATGGGATTGTATTTGTTTTAAAGTTTGCGATTCTTTTGGATCCAAATTGCGCTCTTAAAATTTTTGCCTTTTGCTAAATATATATTAATAACATCCACCACCACCAACCTCCCCATACATGCATGCTTATGATACCATATAGTGCAAGATGTGCTAAACTTTTGATTTGTTGATCATTCCTTTTACACAAGCACTTATGGATGGTGCTAGATCTATGAAACTCCATATTTGTTGGTGCTTCCTCTTGCACAAAGTTGCACCATCAAAGGATTTGGCATCCCACTTTCATGAGTTTCTTACTTTTTGTTAACTTTATGTCTTTGAGATTCCCATATACATCAATCAAAAGCAAATCTCATGGAAAAAAAATTGAAATGCACATCTTCATCCAAACACTAACATAGGTTGACCTTAATGTAAAGTTGTATGCATAAAAGTATGAACTTTTTACACTTTGTTGTTGACATCATATTTACAGTTCAATAGGTCCTTTGCAAAAGATACATGAAAGTTTTAAAAGAACTTACCTTTTAACACATGCCCGCATGTTGTTTGTCCTCTCCAATTAATTTATGCTAGGGTGGTCAGCCTTCACCCTATATCAACTTGTGTTTTAAAACTTGTAAAACATGTGATGCTTTTGGATATAAGTTGTGTTTTTTTTACTTTTGCCTTCTATTGAATATATGTTGGTAACATCCACCACCTTTAACCTTTTAATATGTATATTTATTATACCATATATGTTTTCAACCACCTCCTTTGAACTTTAAAGGTGCCACCATGGTAACTACATGTATCTGAGGAACTAACACCATGAAAGCAACATCTACCCAAAAATTTCCCTCCCATTAACATTGTATAAGTTTATGTAATATCTACATAAGGACATTGAATCATAAATTATAAAGTTCCTAGGACCTATTAAGAGGTGTTCAATTGATCAA